>Ga0307507_10007039_pt1 | contig 16658 bp, 14 predicted proteins | sample 7_EM_MG_FD_207223 | JGI IMG/M metagenome (GOLD analysis project Ga0307507, IMG submission 207223) | Populus trichocarpa ectomycorrhiza microbial communities from riparian zone in the Pacific Northwest, United States - 7_EM | ecosystem: Host-associated > Plants > Roots > Unclassified | place...
GTCGTTCGAGCGCAAGGCCGTGATGTGGTGGGACCACGTCGGCGCGGCCGGCGGCGATCAGCGGTTCGCGCGGGAGTCCGAAGTGTACTTGGGGATGTGCCGCCGCTGGCGGGAAATCCCCAAGCCGACCATCGCGAGCGTGCAGGGCGCGTGCATCGCGGGCGCGCTGATGCTGGCCTGGGTGTGCGACATGATCGTCGCCTCCGACGACGCCTTCTTCGCCGATCCCGTGGTGAAGATGGGGATTCCCGGCGTCGAGTACTTCGCGCATCCTTGGGTCCTCGGGCCGCGCGCGGCCAAGGAAGTCCTGTTCACCGGGGAACGGTTCACCGCACAGCAAGCGCAGGCGTGGGGCATGCTGAACCGCGTCGTCCCGCGCGCCGACCTCGAAGCCGGGACCATGGCGCTGGCGGAGAAGATCGCCGAGATGCCCCGGTTCGGGCTCGCGCTGGCGAAGAAGGCAGTGAACCAGGCCGAGGACCTGATGGGCATGCGATCCGGAATGGACAGTGTTTTCGGGCTGCACCACCTCGCGCACGCGCACAACGCCGAGGTGTCGGGGGACTCCCTGGCCGGACTGGACGCGCGGTCGATGAGGAACGCCTGATGGATCTGGACCTCGACGCCGCGACGACGGCGTTCCGCGACGAGGCCAGGGCATGGCTCGCCGAGCACGTCCCCACGACTCCGCTGCCCTCCTTCGACACCGCGGAAGGCTTTGCCGCGCACCGGGAATGGGAGGCGAAGCTGACCGACGCTCGATGGTCGGCGGTGTCCTGGCCCGCCGAGTTCGGCGGCCGGGACGCGAGCCTGTTGGAGTGGGTGCTGTTCGAGGAGGAGTACTACGCCGCGGGCGCGCCGCTGCGTGTCAACCAGAACGGCCTGTTCATGCTGGCCCCGACGTTGTTCTCGCACGGCACCGAGGAGCAGCTGCACCGGATCCTGCCGAAGATGGCGCGGGCCGAGGAGGTCTGGGCGCAGGCGTGGTCCGAACCCGAGGCGGGCAGCGACATCGCGGCGCTGCGCAGCACGGCGTCCAAGGTGGACGGTGGCTGGGTCCTCAACGGCCAGAAGACGTGGAGCTCACGGGCGGCGTTCGCCGATCGCGCGTTCGGGCTGTTCCGCAGCGATCCGGCGGCCGAGCGGCACCGCGGCCTCACGTACCTGATGGCGGACCTGCGCGCGGACGGCGTCACGGTGCGGCCGATCCCCCAGCTCGACGGCGAACCGGGGTTCGCGGAGATCTTCTTCGACGACGTGTTCGTCCCGGACGCCGACGTGATCGGCGCCCCCGGCGAGGGCTGGCGCGTCGCCATGACGACGGCCAACAACGAGCGCGGGCTTTCCCTCCGCAGCCCCGGGCGGTTCCTCGCGGCGGCCGACCGGCTGCTGTCGCTGTGGTCGTCGGCGGGACGTCCGGAGCACGCCGCCGCGCGCGTCGCGGATGCCTGGATCGACGCGCGGGCCTACCAGCTCTACACCTTCGGCACCCTCACCCGGCTCGCCGACGGTGCCGAGCTGGGCCCCGAATCCAGTGTCAACAAGCTCTTCTGGTCGCATCTGGACGTCGAGCTGCACGAGACCGCGCTCGACCTGCTGGGCCCGGACGCGGAGCTGCGCGGGCCGTGGAGCGGCGGCTGGCTGTTCTCCCTGGCCGGCCCGATCTACGGCGGCACCGACCAGATCCAGCGCACGATCGTCGCCGAACGCCTGCTCGGCCTGCCGAGGGGGGACCGGTGAAGTTCGCGCTCTCGCCCGAGCAGACGGCGTTCGCCGCTTCTCTCGACGACCTCTTGTCCACTGTGGACGGCAAGCTCTGGCGCCGTCTGGCCGACCTCGGCGTGACGGGGCTGGGAGTGCCCGAGCACCACGGCGGCCTCGGCGCGGACGTCCCCGACCTCATGGTCGCCTTCGAGGCCCTCGGCTTCCACTGCGTGCCTGGGGCGTGGACAGACACCGTGGCCGTGCTGCCGGCCCTGCTCGACGACCCGATCCTCGGTTCGGTGGCGTCCGGCGAAGCGCGGGCGTCGGTCGCGTTCGGTCCTCACGTTCCGTACGCTTTGGACGCCGATCTCGCCGACATCCGGATCATGGTCGACGGTTCCCGCTTGCGCAGCTTCACCCCCGGGGATCAACTGTCCTCAATAGACTCTTCGCGAAGGCTGTTCGAGATCGTTCCGGGCGCGGACATCGGACCGGCTCGCGACGCCGGCCGCGCGTTCGACCTCGGCGTCCTGGCGACGGCAGCGCAGCTCCTCGGCGCCGGACGCTGGCTCCTGGACACGTCCGTCGCGTATGCCGGGCAACGCCGCCAATACGGCCGGGAAATCGGGAAATACCAAGCGGTCAAGCACCTGTTGGCCGATGTGGTGACCGCGCTCGAACTCGCGCGGCCGCTACTGTACGGCGCGGCCGTGACGTTGTCGCGGCAGGACGTCTCCGCGGCCAAGGTCGCCTGCGGGAACGCGGCCCTGCTCGCCGCGCGGACCGGGCTGCAGGTACACGGCGCGATCGGCTACACCGCCGAGCACCCGCTGGGCGCGCGCCTCCTCCGGGTCCGCGCCCTCGCTTCCGCTTGGGGCACCGCGGAAGTCCACCGGCGCCGGATCCTCGCGGCGGTGGCGCCATGACGCCCGAACAGGACGAACTCCGTGCCAGCGTACGGAAACTCCTGGAGCGTGAGGAGAATCCGTGGCCCGCGCTGTGCGAGGTCGGCGTGACCGCGCTCGCGATCCCCGAACAGTTCGGCGGCCTGGGTGCCGGAAGCGTGGAACTGCGGATCGTCGCGGAGGAACTCGGCCGCGTCCTTTCCGACGCGCCCTTCCTCGGCACCACGGTGGCGACTGCGGCGGTACTCGCCTCCGGCGACGAAAGCCTGCTCCCCCGGCTGGCCGAGGGCGCGGTCGCGGCCCTCGCCTGGACCGGCGAGGACGGCCGCTGGTCCCCCGACGCGGTGGCGTGCCACGCCGACGGATCCACTGTGGACGGTATCGCGCACTACGTCCTCGACGGCGACACCGCGGAAATCCTCGTCGTGGCCGCACATTCCGCCGACGGGATCGCACTGTACGAAGTGGACTCGGCGTTACGCGAACATGTCCCTTCCATGGACGAAACGCGGCGGCTGGCCACCGTGACGTTCGACCACAGCCCGGCACGGCTCCTCGGCCCGGTCGACCTGGCCCCGGTGCGGGACCTCGCGTGCCTGGTTCTGGCGGCCGAACAGACCGGCGCCGCCGCGCGAGCACTGGAACTGACGGTGAACTATACGAAACAGCGCCACCAGTTCGGCCGTCCGATCGGCAGCTTCCAGGCGCTCAAGCACCGGATGGCCGACCTGCACGTCCTGGTCGAGACGTCCCGGTCAGCGGCATACGCGGACCACGCTGCGGTCGCGAAGGTCCATTGTGGCGATGCATTCTGCAAGGTGACGGCCGAGATGATCCAGCTGCACGGCGGCATCGCGATCACCTGGGAGCACCCCGCGCACCGCTATTTCAAGCGCGCGCACGCCTCCTACCAGCTCTTCGGCGCCCCGCACCACCACCTCGGCCGGGTCCGGCCGTTGTCGCGCGGACATGGTAGGGCGTGCCCCCCTAAGAATTCTGGGGTGAGCAGCATTCAGATGTCACATTCGTCCTGTAAGACTCACCCGCGTGACCTCCACTGAGAATCTCGTGCAGGCCGGAAGCGACTTCGCCCGGCTCAGCCGTCGCATCACCGAAGCCGGGCTGATGCGCCGGCGTCCGGGCTACTACGTCGCCCGCGTTGCCCTCGTGACCGCGTTGTTCGCGGGCGGCTGGGTCGCCTTCGCCTTCGTCGGGAACTCGTGGTGGCAACTGGGGATCGCCGCGTTCCAAGCGGTGATGTTCGCCCAGATCGCGCTGCTGTCCCACGACCTCGCGCACCGCCAGGTGTTCCGCACCCGGCGGCCCACCGAGATCGCCGGGCTGGTCGTGGGCAACCTCGGCATCGGGATGAGCTACGGCTGGTGGATGGACAAGCACACCCGCCACCACGCCAACCCGAACCACGAGGAGCTCGATCCCGACGTCGACCCGGACATCCTGGTCTGGTCGAAGGACCAGGCCCGCGCGGCGCGCGGCCCGGCGCGGTTCATCGGGAAGTACCAGGCCTTCCTGTTCTTCCCGCTGCTCACCCTCGAGGGCTTCAACCTGCACGTCGCCGGCATCCGCGCGGTGCTCAAGCCCGGGCTGAAGTACCGCCGCCTCGAAGCCGCCCTGCTCGCGACGCACGTCGTCGTCTACCTCACTGCGCTGTTCGTCGTCCTGTCCCCCGGGATGGCGCTGCTGTTCATCGCCGTCCACCAAGGACTGTGGGGCATCTACATGGGATCGATCTTCGCGCCCAACCACAAGGGCATGCCGACCCTGACCGGGCGCCCCGAGCTCGACTTCCTCCGCAAGCAGGTGCTGACCTCCCGCAACGTCCGCGGCGGCGTGGTGACCGACGTCGCACTCGGCGGGCTGAACTACCAGATCGAGCACCACCTGTTCCCCAGCATGCCCTCGGTGCACCTGGGCCAGGCCCAGCCCATCGTCCAGGCGTACTGCGCCGAACTCGGCGTCCCGTACCTGGAGGCGAGCCTGATCGACTCCTACCGCCAGGCGCTCACCCACCTGCATGAAGCTGGGGCACCTCTCAGGAACCGTTCGTAGACTCGGTGGTATGAGGAACACGATCGCGGCTCTGCTGGACTTCCCGGCGGCGTTCGGCGCGAAGGCCACCGGGGCCCGCGCCGAACGTATGCGCGCCTCGCCGCAGTACGACGGCAAGGTGTTCCGCAACCGGGCGCCGCGGTTGCCGATGACCACGGCGTCCATCCGGGGCATCTTCCGTGACATGTTCTTCGGCCCGCAGCGGGAGCTCCGCAAGCCCGGCGGCGAGATCCCGCTGGTGACCTCGGCGCCGCAGGACGGCGACGGCCTGCACCTCACCTGGTACGGCCACGCGTCCACCCTGGTCGAGATCGACGGCGCGCGCGTGCTGCTCGACCCGGTGTGGAGCGAGCGCGTCTCCCCCGCCGCGTTCGCCGGGCCGCGGCGGCTGCACGAGCCGCCGGTGCCGCTGTCGACGCTCGGCCGGATCGACGCGGTCGTCATCTCCCACGACCACTACGACCACCTCGACCTGGCCACCGTCCGCGAGCTGCTGCGCACGAGCGAGGCGCCGTTCCTGGTCCCGCTCGGCGTCGGCGCGCACCTGGAGCGCTGGCACGTGCCCGCCGCGCGGATCATCGAGCTGGACTGGCACCAGGAAGCCGAGGTCGCGGGCATCCGCTTCGTCGCGACCCCGGCGCAGCACTTCTCCGGCCGCGGCCTGTCCAACGACAGCACCCTGTGGACGTCGTGGGTCGTCGCGGGCCCTTCGCATCGCGTGTTCTACAGCGGCGACACGGGCTACTTCGACGGCTTCGCGGAGATCGGCGAGCAGCACGGGCCGTTCGACGTGGCGCTGATCCAGATCGGCGCGTACGCCGCACAGTGGTCGGACATCCACATGACCCCGGAGGAGGGCGTCGCGGCCCACCAGGACGTCCGGGCGCGACTGCTCGTCCCGGTGCACTGGGCGACGTTCCAGCTGGCCATGCACCCCTGGGCCGAGCCGGCGGACCGGGTCTGGCGCGAGGCCAAGGCGACCGACATCGAGCTGGCGGTCCCGCGCCCGGGCGAGCGCATCGACGTCGACGCGCCACCGCCGGTGGACGGCTGGTGGCAGACACTGTCATGAAGCTGAAGCTGGATCTGCACGACGTCTACAACCGCGGCGGCGAGATCGACCGGGCGCTGCGGGCGATCATCGACGAGGCCGTGGCCAAGAAGGCGCCGCTGGTCGAGATCATCCCGGGCAAGGGGTCGGGGCAGCTCAAGAAGCACGTGCTGCGGTTCCTCGAGCGCAAGGACGTCAAGGCGCTGTATCACCGGGTCGAGAAGGACAAGGACAACTTCGGCAGGGTGTTCGTGCACTTCCGCTGGAAGTGAGTCCCCTTCATAACGTGTGTCGCCGGGATTCTGGGGCAGGTGTGACTGTTGGGTCGGGTGGGGTGGCTTGCGGTGGGGTCGTGAGTGTTTAGGAGTGTTAGAACACCTCTAGCCACTCACGACGGTTGCGTGTGGGGTAGGTGGGGTTGCTGAGGCGGTGCATGGGTGGCCAGCCTGCGGTTCAGGAGGTGGCCCGGCCGTCGTGAGTGTTGCGGCCGGTTAGAACCGGCCGCACCACTCACGAGTCCTTCAAGCCTCAGAAGCGCGAGTCGTGCCGGGCCTGCGCCCAGGCGCGGTCCCAGGCCGTGGCGCGCATCCGGTCCAGCACGAACCGCCCCAGCCAGTACACCGCGGCCAGCGCGCCCGTGACACCAACCCAAGTCAGGATCCCGGCGAAAACCCCGTCGGCCACCGTCGTCGACGGCGAGAGCGGTTCGGCCGCCAGTTCGCCGCGTTCGTCGAGCCAGACGCCGACCCGCGTTCCCGCCGGGCTGCCCGACACGGCGAGGACGTCGCCGGTGTGGCGGACGCCGCGGCCGTCGACCCAGGCCGCGCTGACCATCGACGAGTCGGGCGGCGCGCCGGCGCCGTCGCTGCTGTAGACCTGGGCCGGGACGGCCACCAGCGAGACGGCCGTGGCCGGGTGCCGAGAAGCCTGTTCCTGGGTGGCTCGCGCGGTCTGCGAGGCGTAGGTCTCCGAGCCGAACGCCGCGGCGAACGGGATCGTCAGGAAGGCGCCCACGAAGAGAAGCATGAGCAGCGCGGCTTCGACCCGGTCGACGGCGCGGGCCAGCGGGTTCCGGCCGGGGTGCAGCCGGCGACAGAACCGCGCGATCCGTCCGCTTTGCCCTCGCACGACCGTTTCTCTCCTCCCAGAGGCTGCGCTTCCACTCCAGTGTGCGCTGCCGGGCGCCGGTTGCCTCCCCGATTGGGACGCGGCCCACCTGTGAACCGCTGCACATCACCCGCCCGCGTTACGTCGTGGCCATCGCCGACAACACCGCGTGAGCGATCTCCCGTCCGGCGACATCGGTATGGCCGTGCACGAACCGGTCGGCACGCAGGTTGTGCGGCACGCCCGGCCGCCAGTCGTAGTGCCCGCCCACCGGGAGCAGCTCGGCAAAAACCGCCTCCGGCGTCTTCTGCGCGCCGTTGCGGCCGATCCCGCCGTAGATGCTGGACGCGTCGCCCATCGCCGCTGCGACCTGGCCTGCAATCCGCGACGCGATCGCGTACGCGACGCCGACGGCGAGGTCGTTGGCCGTGTGGGTGATCAGGATCGGGCCGGACACCGCCCGGCTGTCGAGCACCCCGCGGAAAGCACCGGACTGCGGGCCGGCGTCATCGTTCCAGTCGCCCGAGAAGCCGTAGTGCGAGAACGCCGCCTGCAGCAACGTCATCGTCGCCAGCGATCCCGTGGGCAGGGGCTTGGCCGCCGCGCTCACCAGCCGTCCGCCGAAGCTGTGTCCCGCCAGGTGGATCCGCAGACCGGGCCGGGCGAGCTCGCGCAGCAGCGGCGAAAGGCCCTGCTCGCCGATCACTCCGGCGCGGGCCTTCATCTCGTAGTACGACAAGTAGTCCAGGAGATTCTTCGCGCCGCCCAGGATGCCGCCGGCGAGCCCGCCGAACCCGGCCGCTCCCCCGCCCGCGGCGGGCTTGCCGGGTTCGAACACCGGCTTGGCGAGCCGATCCAGCAGCGTGACGCCGGGGAGCGCGAACAGCTGGGCCGAGGCGTCTTCTCGATCTTCCGCACCGGCCATGACCAGGGACAACAGGCCCGCGACGAACGCCGTGCGCGCGGTCGCCCGATCGGTCAGCCCGGGCACCAGCCCGGCCGCGACGTCGATCGTGACCTTCTCCTCGGGGAACAGTTCCCGCAGCACCTCGAGCCGGTCCATGACGTCGTCGGTGCCCACCGGCGAGCCGGCCGCGGCGGCCCCGCCGTCGCCCGTCTCGAACTGAAGGAACTTCCGCGACGGCCACAGCACCCCGGCCAGCGCGATCCGGCGGCCGGGCGGCATCGGCGCGGGGTCGATGACCGCGCGCAGGGACCCGGCGATGGCGCCGTAGAGGATCCGCGCGGTCAGGTGGTCGTTGTTCCAGCCGTGGGACAGCACCAGCAGATCGGTGATCGCCGGGTCGGCCGCGAGCGCGCGCACCCCGTCCGCGGTACCGACCAGCTCCGCGTTGCGGTCGAACTCGACCTCCGCGCTGGGAAAACCGGACAGATCCATGCGTCCTCCTTCACACCGAACCGATCGCGCGCATCAGGTCCACCAGCCCGCGACCCTGGAAGTGCGGCACCCGGCCGAGATCGGTGGCGGAATCGGTGAAGATCCGTTTCACCTCGTCGGGGCAGCCGATGAACTCGGGCCGGATCGACAGGAACCCGGCGATCACACCGGAAACGTGCGCCGCGGCCATGCTCGTCCCGCTGTCCTCCGCGTAGCCGATCGGCGCGCCCACGCCGTGCTTCGCCTCGATGTCGGCGCGGATCTTCCCCGCGGCGCAGGACAGAATGCGCTCTCCCGGCGCCACCAGATCGGGCTTCGCACGGCCGTCACCGGTCGGCCCCTTCGACGAGAAGTAGGAAACACCGTAGCGGTGCGGCATTTCGCGATGCGTCGAGCCGACGGTGAGCGCGGCCTCGGTGTTGCCGGGGTCGTTGATGGTGAGATCCAGCCCGGACCCGACCGCGCCCTTGACCGCGTCCTGGCTGAAACCCCAGCCGTGGTTGCCCGCGGCGACCACGACGACGACGCCGGAACGCACCAGCCGCGTCACCTCCAGGCACAGCGGGCTCTGCCCGCACGCGAACCACTCCGGGTCGAACGGATAGCCGACGGACAGGTTCACGCCGTGGATCTTGAGGTCGCGGCCGTGGTCGTTGACGTCCTGGATGTCTTGCAGCGCGGCGATGATCGCGCTCACCGTACCGTCCCCGGTGGCGTCGAGGACCTTGTAGCTGACCAGTTTCGCGGCGGGCGCCATCCCGGCGAGCACCGGGATCGACTGCGGGACGTACTGGACGTCGTCGTTCTGGTCGAGCTCGGCGCGCACCGCGGTCACTATCCCGGTGCTTTCGCCCGCGATGACCCCGGCGACATGGGTGCCGTGCCCGCAGTCGTCCTGCAGCGGGCTCCCGCTACCGGTGAAATCCTTGTGCTGCAGCGGGGGTGACAGGATCAGGTTGTAATTGAGGTCGAAGTGCGGGTGCAGGACGGCGATCCCCGAGTCGACCACCGCCCAGACGACCCCGGCGCCGGACGCGGCGAACGCCGTGCGCGCCGCGTCGGCCTTCACCGTGGCGGCGGAGCGGTTCATCTGCGGGCGGACCGCGAAGTCCGGCCAGATCCGGTGGATCGCACGCTGCCCGGCGGCCTGGTCGAGCCGCGCGACCTCCCGCACGGACCGGGTGCTCAGCTGCGCCACGACGTACTGGCCGAGGGTGTCAATGACACCGTCGTCCTCGCGCCGGGTGTCCTCCGTGACGCGGTTGACGATGTCGATCACGGCCCGGATGGCCGCTTCCCGGCCTCCGGGGTGGCGAAGGTCGACGTCGATCATGACCCGGTGCACCGGGTCGGTCTCGAGCTGCTGCTTGAGGGGTGCGCTGATGACCGATCCGTACAGTCGCGCCGGATCGAACCCGGTCATCGGGACCTCCTCGTGCCGACCCGGTAGTCGCCGCTCCCCCATACGGCGTTACCTGGTTAACACGAACAGAGCACTTTCGGGCAAGGTGGGAAAAGGACTCGTGAGCGTTCCGGGCGGTGATAATAAAACCGCCCGGAACGCTCACAGGCTTTTACAACCAGTCATCAGGCCGCGGCCACGGCATCAAGGCCGCCAGCGCGTCCGGCACGGCTTCCGTCACCGCATACCGCCCCCGATGAAACAGCAGCGGCCGCACATCCGACGCTTCCCCCAGCGCGGTCACCCGCCCGATCACGACGTAGTGATCCCCCGCCTCATGCACCGCTTCCAACGCACAGTCGATCCACGTCAGCGCTCCGTCGATCAACGGCGCCCCCGACGGCCCCGGCCGCCAGGCCACGGACGCGAACTTGTCCTCGCCCCGCGCGCCGAACACCGCGCTGACGTCCTCTTGGTGCTCGGCGAGGACGTTCACCGCGAACCTCCCCGCCGCGGCCAGCACCGGCCACGTCCGGGAAGTCCGAGACGGGCAGAACAGGACCAGCGGCGGGTCGAGCGACAGCGCCGCGAAGGACTGGCAGGCGAACCCGGCCAGCACGTCGCCGTCGCGGCCGGTCACCACGGTGACCCCGGTGCAGAAGTGCCCGAGGACACTGCGGAACTCGGTCTGGTCGATCCCCGCGGTCATCGTCATGACGGCCGTGCGCCAATTGAGAAGTCGTGTCCCCACAAGGAAACCGCGGTGCTTTCGCGCGCGATCCAGTTGTCGTCGTCGACCTGGCGGCCCTCGCAGCCGAACTCGACGTCGAAGCCGCCGGGGGTCTTCATGTAGAACGACAGCATCAGATCGTTGACGTGCCGGCCGAGCGTGGCCGACATCGGCACCTTGCGCCGGATCGCGCGGTCGAGGCACAGCCCGACGTCGTCGGTGTTCTCCACCTCGATCATCAGGTGCACGATCCCCGACGGCGTCGGCATCGGCAGGAACGCGAGACTGTGGTGACGCGGATTGCAGCCGAAGAACCGCAGCCACGCGGGCGCGCCGTCGGCGGGACGGCCGACGAACTGCGGCGGCAGGCGCATCGAGTCGCGCAGCCGGAAGCCGAGGACGTCCCGGTAGAAGTGCAACGACGCCGCATCATCCTTTGTAGACAAAACCACATGCCCGAGGCCCTGCTCGCCGGTGACGAACTTGTGGCCGTACGGGCTCACCACCCGGCGATGCTGGAGCGCGACGCCGTGGAAGACCTCCTGGGTGTTGCCGGACGGGTCGTCGAAGCTGATCAGCTCGTCGACCCGCCGGTCCGCCAGCTGTTCGGGTGTGCCTTCCTTGTACGGCACGGAATGCGCGTCCAACCGGTCGCGGATCTCAGCGAGTTCCCCGGCGTGGGCGGCCTCCCAGCCGGTCTGCGCGAGGCGGTCGGCCTCGCCGGGCACGATCACCAGCCGGGCCGGGAAGTCGTCCATCCGGAGGTAGAGCGCGTCCGGGTCGGTGCCGCTGCCTTCCACCATGCCGAGCACCTTGAGCCCGTATTCGCGCCAGGCCGCCAGATCGGTGGCCTCGATGCGGAGGTAGCCCAGTGACCGGATGCCCATCAGGAACTCCCGAGGAAATCGAGCGCGAGGCGGTTGAACTCGTCGAACTTCTCCAGCTGCGCCCAGTGGCCGCAGCCGCCGAACACGTGCAGCTGCGCACGCGGGATGGTCTTCAAGGCCAGCAGCGCCCCGTCAAGGGGGTTGACGCGGTCCTCGCGACCCCAGATCAGCAGCACGCGCTGGCGCAGCCGGTGGGCTTCGCGCCAGAGCATGCCTTCTTCGTAGGTGTCCGGCTGCGCGAACGACATGCCCATGGCGCGCATCGCCGCCTGCGACTCCGGCGTGTTGGCCGCGGCGAACCGGTCGTCGATCAGTTCGTCGGTGATGAGCGACTGGTCGTGGACCATGATGCGCAGGAACGCTTCCATCCGCTCGCGGCTCGGCTTCGCCGCGAACCGCCCGAGGTTTTTGACGCCCTCGGTCGGATCCGGTGCGAACACGTTCAGACTCAGGCCGCCCGGCCCCATCAGCACCAGGCGTCCGGCGCGCTTGCCGTGGTTCAGCGCGAGCCGCACGGCCGCACCGCCGCCGAGCGAGTTGCCGACGAAGTGGGCGCGTTCGATGCCGAGCGCGTCCATCAGCCCGACGACCGCGTCCGCGCTGTGGCGGAAGTACTGCGGGTGCTCGGTAGGCTTGTCCGACCGGCCGAACCCGGGCTGGTCGACGGCGATGGTGCGGTAGTTCTTGGCGAACACCGGCAGGTTGCGGCCGAAGTTGCTCCACGCCGACGCGCCGGGTCCGCCGCCGTGCAGCAGGATCACCGTCTCGGCGTGCTCGACACCCGCCTCGTGGTAGTGCAGTTTCAGCCCACTGTGGACTTCGACGTACTTCCCTTCCGGCATCAGAACATCGCATTCTCGACGGGCTGCCCGAAGGCACCGGTGCCGAACATGAGGTAGGCGCGCTCGGCGTCGTTGGCCGCGTGGACGCGCCCCGCGTGCGCATCACGCCAGAAGCGCTGGATCGGCGTCCCACGCTGGATCGCGCGGCCGCCGGAGTTCTCGAAGAGCCGGTCGATCGCCGAGATCGCGCGTTCGGTGCCGCGCACCTGGTCCCGACGGACCCGCAGCCGGGTGCTGACCGGCAGCTTCTCGCCGCGGCAGGCCAGCTGGTAGAGCTCGTCGATGTTGCGCGTCAGCTGCAGCCAGGCGGCGTCGATCTCGCTGGCGGCTTCGGCGATCCGCACCTTGGCGAACGGGTCCTCTTTGGACTGTTCACCCATGTAGGCGGCGCGGACGCGCTTGCGCTGGTGCTCGACGTGCGCGTCGTAGGCTCCCTGGGCCATGCCGATGATCGGCGCGGTGATCGTGCTCGGGTGCACCGAGCCGTACGGCAGCCGGTACAGCGGGCCGGGGTTGACCTCCTGGCCGGGCGTCTTGCACTTGGACGTCGCGATGAAGCTCAGCGCGCGATGCTGCGGCACGAAGACGTCCTCGACGACGATGTCGTTCGAGCCGGTGCCGCGCAGGCCGATCGTGTCCCAGACGTCCACAATGGAGTAGTCCGAAATGGGCAGCAGGTAGGTGCAGAAGTCCACCGGCTTGCCGTCGGCGAACGCGGGCCCGCCGAGCAGCACCCACGTGCAGTGGTCGCAGCCGGAGGAGAAGCTCCAGCGCCCGGTCAGCCGGTAGCCGCCCTCGACGACCTCGGCCTTGCCCATCGGCGCGTACGACGAGGAGATCCGCACGTCGACGTCCTCGCTCCACACCTCTTCCTGCGCCTTGCCGTCGAACAACGCCACGTGCCACGGGTGGACGCCGAGGATGGAGGCGACCCAGCCGGTGGACCCGCACGCGCTGGCGATCTCCCTGACCGCGGTGTAGAAGCTCACCGGGTCGGTTTCGAGGCCGCCGTAGCGCTTCGGCTGCAGCAGCTTGAAGAAGCCGGTCTCCTGCAACGCCTTGATCGACTCCTCCGGCACGCAGCGGGCGTCTTCGGCCTCCTGCGCCCGCTCCCGCAGCACGGGCAGCAGGTCCCGGACCCCGGCGATGACACGCTCGCTCATGCGCTGTCCTTTCGTCACGCCAAGACTAGAACACGTTCTCGTTTTTGTCGAGAACCGCCAGCGCACTGTGCATTCCGGCACGACGACCGGAGAACACGCAGTCCGCCAGGGAAAGCCCGCTCACGTACGAGCGCGAGCACAGTCCGACGGCGGTGCGCCCGGCGGCGTACAGCCCCGACGTGCCGCGGACCGCGCCGGTCTCCTCGTCGACGACCAGGCCGCCGAGGGTCAGCATCGGGCACGGGTAGCCGAGGTTCGGTTTCACCGAGACGTCGATGAGCGAGAACGGCGGCGTGTCCAGCCGTTGCGCGAACTCGACCGGCTTGCCCATCGGGTCGGTGTCGCCGTGGTAGGCCTCGACGCTGGCCTTCAGGCCCTCGGCGTCCACCCCCGCTTTGCGCGCGACCTCGTCCAGGGTGCCGCCGGAGACGCGGGCCCGGCGGAGCAGGTATCCGAGCTGAAGCCATTGGAACCACTGGCTTTCCTTGCGCCCGTCCTGGCGCGCGGCGGCGACGATCGGCTCGTCGACGAGCAGCCAGCCCCGGCCGTCGTGCGCCTCGATCAACCGCTCGCCGACGGCGGCGCCGTAGCGGGACTCGTCGATGATCCGCTGCCCGGCGCTGTCGACGAGGATGCCGCCGATGAACGCGCTCGGCGGCGAGACGAACCGCCACGCCGAGATCCGGCCGAGCTCGGCGGTCGCTCCGCCGGCTTCGACCCCGAGGCGGATGCCCGAGCCGTCGTCGGCGGACGTGCCCAGTGCGAGCCCGCCACGGTAGGCAGGCGCGTGCTCGCGGACCATCTCACGGTTGGCGATGAACCCGCCTGCGGCGAGAACGACCCCGCGGCGCGCGGTGATCCGCAGCTCGCGGGCGTGGTCGTGTTCGAGGCGTTCGACCCGGCGGTGCAGGGATTTCCGCAGCGCCGGGACGTAGATGCCGGGCTTCGCGGAGTACGCGGCGAGCCGCCGGTGCCGCGCGCGTACCCGGGCGGGAGCGTCGCGGAGGCTGTCGGTCACGACCCCGGTGACCACGCCGTCGTTGAGGATCAGACTGCGCGCGCGGGTCTGGGACAGGACCCGGATGCCCCGGCTGCGGACGGCGGCGGTGAGCTTCTCCATCAGCAGTTTCCCCGACGTGCCAGGACCTTTGACGCGGTGGCCGCGCGGCGCGGGCTTCGCGGCGTCGCGGAATCCGCCCGCGGCCTCGCTGCCCGAGTAGTAGAGGTAGTGGGCGTCGCTCGGATAGGACGTCTTGTAGGGGCACAGGCTGCCCTCGAACGGGACGCCGTTGCTCTCCAGCCAGGTGATCATCTCGCGGCTGCCGTCGCAGAACCGCCGCAGTGTCGCTTCGCTCACGACGTCGCCGGCCTCGAGGCGGAGGTAGTCGTACATCGCGTCCGCGGTGTCCTCGACGCCCGCGTCGAGCTGCTGGCGCGTACCGCCTCCGGCATAGACGACGCCGCCGCTCACGGCGCTCGCGCCACCGCCCGAAAAACGGTCGATGACCAGGACGTCCGCCCCCGCGTCGGCGGCCTCGATGGCCGCACAGGCCCCGGCGGCGCCGAACCCCACGATGATCACGTCCGCGACGAGCTCGTCCATGTCGACCACCCTAGAACTGAAACACGTTCTCGTCTATGGTGACGGAAAGGGCTCCCAGCTGGCTACGATGTTCCTGGAACACGTTATAGGAGTTGCGGAAATGGAGGCGCGGCACCCGTGACGACCATAGAGCGCGCCCTCGGGCCGGAGGCCCCCGCTATCGCGGCGGCAGGGCGCCCGTCGGCGTCCCGTCAGATGACCTCGCAAGGCGCGCCCTGTCGACGGGATCGCGGAAGCGCGCAGACTCGCGGGGAGAGTGCTGAATGAGCGAGCAGTACGACGTCATTGTGGTCGGCAGCGGTGCCGCCGGGATGACTGCCGCGCTGGCCGCGGCCCACCAGGGGCTCAGCGTCGTCCTCCTCGAGAAGGCCGCGCATTTCGGTGGGTCGACGGCGCGTTCCGGCGGCGGGGTCTGGCTGCCGGGCAACCACGCGCTGCGCGCCGCCGGGATCGACGAGCCGCCGGAGCGGGCGCGCGAGTACCTCGAGGCGATCGTCGGCGACGTCGTCCCGGCCGTCCGGCGCGACACCTTCCTCGCGCACGGGCCCGAGGTGCTGGACTTCGTCTGCCGGACGACGCCGCTGCGCTTCCAATGGGTGCGCGACTACAGCGACTACTACCCCGAGGCGCCCGGTGGCCGGTCCGGAGGGCGGTCGGTCGAGCCGGTCGCGCTCGACGGGCGGCTGCTCGGCGAGGAGCTCGCGCGGCTGGAGCCGCCCTACAGCCCTCCCCCGTTCGGGGTACCCATCACGCAGGCAGACTTCCGCTGGCTGAGCCTCATCGCGCGGCACCCCCGCGGCACGCTCCGGATGCTGTCGCTGGGGGTCCAGTGGCTGGTCGGGCGGGTGCGCGGGCAACGGCTGCTGAGCATGGGGCAAGCGCTTGCGGCCGGGTTGCGCGTCGGGCTGGCGCGGGCCGGCGTCGATGTCCGGCTGGACACCCCGCTGGTGGACCTGCACACCGAGGGTGACCGGGTCACCGGGGTCGTCTTGGGGGACGGGATCGTGCACGCCCGGCGCGGCGTGATCCTCGCGAGCGGCGGGTTCGAGCAGAACGCCGAGATGCGGGAGAAGTACCAGCGCGCGCCGATCGGCACCGAGTGGACCGTCGGCGCGGAGGCCAACACCGGCGACGGGATCGCCGCCGGGCTCAAGCTCGGCGCGGCACTCGACCTGATGGACGACGCGTGGTGGGGTCCGTCGCTGCCGCTGACCGGCGGGCCGTGGTTCGCGCTCGCCGAGCGTTCGCGGCCTGGATGTCTCATGGTCGACGGGCGGGGCGAGCGGTTCGTCAACGAGTCGGCGCCCTACGTCGAGGCCGTGCACGCGATGTACGGCTCGGGCGACGGGCCCGGCGAGCACATCCCGACCTGGCTGGTCTTCGACCAGCGCAACCGGGACCGCTACATGTTCACCGGGATCGCGCCGCGGCAGGCGCTGCCCGGGCGGTGGTACAAGGCCGGGGTCGCGGCGAAGGCGGCGACGCTGGAAGAACTGGCGACCCGCATCGACGTCCCGCCTGAGGCGCTTCGTGAGACCGTCTCGCGGTTCAACGGCTTCGCGCGGACCGGTGTCGACGAGGACTTCCAACGCGGGCTCAGCGCGTACGACCACTACTACGGCGACCCACGGAACAAGCCGAACCCGAGCCTCGGGCCGCTGGACAAAACGCCTTTCTACGCGGTGAAGATCGTGCCGGGCGACCTCGGGACCAAGGGCGGGTTACGCACCGACGAGCACGCCCGCGTGCTGCGCGAGGACGGCTCGGTGGTGCCGGGCCTGTACGCGGCCGGGAA
>Ga0307507_10007040_pt1 | contig 16657 bp, 8 predicted proteins | sample 7_EM_MG_FD_207223 | JGI IMG/M metagenome (GOLD analysis project Ga0307507, IMG submission 207223) | Populus trichocarpa ectomycorrhiza microbial communities from riparian zone in the Pacific Northwest, United States - 7_EM | ecosystem: Host-associated > Plants > Roots > Unclassified | place...
AATACCAGCCGTTTTTTAAGCTTATTAAAGGCCTGCATATATATGGCGTTAAAGTGGAAGGGCTGGTCTTTCCTAGTAAGGCGGTTAAGAGGCTAGGCGATCCTACTATAGTTCTTAATAAAACGTTGGTAGAAGTTATAGAAACCTAAAAATAATTATACCCCCTTTATAGTCTGTAGGGGTGTCTACTGGTTAATTGCGGCCGTTTTCTCTAGGTTGGCCTTAATTCCGTCTATACTAATAATAAACCCTAGGTACTTTATATGCTTAACACTAAATTCTAACTTCTTAATATTGGCCTAGAGACCAGCCTTATAGAGCTATTATAGGACTTTATAGATGTGCTTCTTGTGTTCCAGCTCGTTCTTAGAGTAAATTATAATATTATCTAGGTAGGCCGTATAGAAGTTATTAAGGTAGTTAAAGAGTATATTATTTATATACCGCTGGTACGTAGCTAGTCCATTAATTAGTCTAAAAGGAAGTACCTTATATTTATATGTTCCGTAATAGGTCTAAAATATAGTAAGATCTATAGATCTAGGGTCTATTCTAATTTGGTAAAAGGCCTGGCGGATATTAAGCTTTGTAAAAACTTTAGCTCTACTTATTTAGGCTAGTGTCTTATTAAGTAGGGGTAGTGGATAGCGGTCCTTGTGGGTTATATTATTTAGCTTATAGTAGTTAATATAAAAACAAAGTCCTCCGTTTGGCTTTTTAACAAAGAGAATTGGTAAGGTGAAAGGGACTTAACTGCTAGGCTTAATAAAGCCCTTATCCAGGTTCTTAATAAGATATTGCTTTATAGCCTGTAATTTGGCAGTAGATTGCTGATAAAGGGGGTAATAGTTAAGGGTGTTTTCCTTATCTAGCTTGATCTTGATCTTGTGGTTGTATAGTTAGTGAGGCGGAAGCATATTAGATACTACCTTTAAGAATATATCCTTAAATTTCCGGTGTTAATAGGGTAGTTTTTATTCTACTAGCTCCTTATCTATAAGCTCGCCTTCCTGTCCGCTAAGCTCGCTTTCCTTTTCCTTAATTATTTGATTAATTTTATATAAGCTAGTAGTAAAGGTAATAGTATTAGGTTAAACTAAGTTCTAATAAAATTCTACGGCGCTAATACAGTAGATATTAACTGGGGGAAGGTCCGTAGGTTTCTTTACAGACTTTTATTGGGCCGTATTTTATGGTATAGGGTTTATAGTCTTCCTTAGCTTATGTTCCATTTTCCGTAAGTTGTCCTTCTAGTCTATTAGTTTAGTATAGCGTCCGGTATTCCTAGCCTTTCTTTATAGCTGCGTAGGGCCTAAGTTCTCTATGGGGGACTTGGCTAGGTTACTACTGATTTCCTAGGTCTTTAGTATGGGTGGCGTAACATAGGTAGTTTAGGGGCGGCATAGTATACAAATCTGTTATAGATTAAGCTATACGTCCTTCTTAAAGGCCTGGTCTCTATGTATAGCATCGGCTTAGTAGATGGTATTAATCTAGGGCCGTATAAGGTTCTCTATTATAATACTAATTTCTTTTATAAAGGAAGGGGTTGGGGGTAGGGATTTAGGCTAGAAAAGCTATCTATTCTATATGTTAAGCTATAAGCCTAAATAGGCTAGCCATTTTCTTCCTAAGATTATATTATAGCTTCCTAGGTCCGTAATAAGAAAGGGGATGTTATACTGCCTTTGTCTATTAACATGGAGGTGAATCTGTAAAATAGTTGTAATAGGTAGCCCTATTCTTTTATTATACCCGCGAATAGGAACTGGTTTAGGCAGTTCCTTAAGGGGCGCATTTAAAATTTTGGCCAGCTTTACGGCGCACTAAGTGTCTATTAAGGCAAAGGTATTCGCTCTAGAGTTAGCTAAAGTAGAGGTTAAAACTTGATATCTATTACGAAATAAAGTATAAGGGATAGTGTAGCTTTTTCTACTAACTAGCCGACCTAGATTAATATATAACATATTAATCCCTTTTAACCCTAGAGAGGAGTCTTCCTCTAGGGTTCCTCTTTTTCTAACTCTGCGCTATTTTTCTGTATTAATAGAACCTCGTCCGTTTTTGCCTTTGTTGGGCAGTTCTTGGCGAAGTGGTCCTTCTAGCCGTATAAGAAGCAAGCCCCCTAATTACTAAGGGCCTGTCTACAGGGGTTGCTGTACGTAGGCCGAGCATGCGCTAGACCCACGGCAGGGCTAGCTGCGCGGCTAGCTGCTAAGTTGACGGCGGGCTATATGGCTGGTGCTATAGGAGTTGCTGATTATGCTAGGGCACTACAGGCCGTTCTTGTAGCACTTATAGTCTGGTTTGAAGAGTTTCTGGCTTTATACTGCTTAGCTTATGCCTTAATTTAACAGAGGCCTTAATTAATAGCCAGGCAGTGGTCCGTAAGTACCTTTAGCGTCTATATAGTAGTAAAAACTGGCAGTACGGCGCTCTGTAGGTCTAGGGTGAGCTTGTTAAAGAGGTCTAGCATTAGGTCTTTATGGGGAATTTAGGCTTAGCCGGCTAGGTACAGAAAGCGGGTCTAAAAGGCCGAAAAGGTCTCTATTGTTTTTATATTAAGGGCTTTATAATTAAGGCGGGCGTTCTGTATCTTAAAGGGGTCCTTATAAATAGAAGATAGGTAGTTAATTATCTCTTCTTTAGAGAGGAAGGGGTCTGCTAAGTCCTGGGCATATCGCGGACGTAGATACGTCTGTGCGTCCCTACTGGTACGGCTGAAGACGTAGGCCATTTTAGCTTAAGCAGTAGGGAAGTGGTCCGTATTAACTTTGAGCTTGTCTTATAGTTGAAGCTTCTAATTGTTAAACGTAGGGTTAGTTCCGTCCGTAAGCAATAGGGGGTCCGCGACCTTCGCGGACCACAACAATGCTGATGCTATACGTTAGGCTAGGGCCTTAAGGACTATAGTAAGTCTATAGGTGTCTAATAACTCCTTGCTAGGTGTAGGGGTGTCTCTAGTTTTAAGCAGCTTTTGAAGCCGTTCAATTTCGGCATTAGCTGCTACAAGTTCTTCCTAGGGGGTTAAGATGGCGACTATTTCACTATTAGAGGTATTTGTGGGTCCTACAGCGGCTTTACCAGCTGCTGTATTTCTTGGCATAGCGGTAGGGGTATTGGGTAATTTCCGGTGTTTGTTTATTTTCTGGGGGTTCTGGTCTGTACGTGTCCTATTCTTAGGTTTCGCGTTCTGTTTGTATTCTTTTAGTTCTGTCCTATCCTTAGGGTCCTGTTCTGTTCTATTAGTGTCCTTTAGGTCCTTTTCTGTGTCCTTATCCTGTTTATAGTTTATAGATATTTTTAAGTTCCTTCTCAGGAAAGAAGAGTAGTGACGATAATATTAGCAACTTAGTCAATTAAGGCACGAGCACGGGAAGAAGGACGCGCAAGCCTATACAATTGGATTGTCTATAAACGAGGATCCAAAGCTAGAGAAAGGAAGGAGAAGAATAGCAGCGCCGCTTAATATTTTATGCGGTCCTTAAGTCATGTAACTTGTGTCTACCATAATCCACGTCTGCCAAGATCCACCGTTTTCTACCAGCGCCGTAACAAGATCTATCTTTATAAAGATCTTTATGTTGCTAATCCTATCTTGGATTTTGCTAATTAAGGGTAAAGGATACCTATCCTTCCTAGTGATACTGTTTAACTATCTATAGTTTATACACATCCTAAGTTTTCTATTTTTCTTTGGGATAAATAGTACTAGATATCCCGCTAATAAATATAATAGTCTAATATATCCCTTATATAAGTTCTCCTAAATAAACTCCTTAAGCGCTACTAACTCTGTTTTAGTAGGCTTGTAGATTAGAAAGAACTTTAGACTTATTCCCTCTTCTAATTCTATCTTATAGTCTTAAGCTGTATGCTCTAACAGCTTTTCACTTTCTAGTGACTATAACTTTTTACCATACTTGTGGTATCTCTTTGGTATATAACTTAAGCCTCGCTTAGTCTCTTTATATATTGCTCTGACTTAGTACTATACTAACTTGGTTTGCTGTCGCACTTTATACTGTTAAGTATCCTTAATATTAACCTAACCTGTAACCCAATTAATCTTTGGATTATACTCCTATAACTAAGGCATTTCTAGTATTGCCTTATCCTGTCCTAATGGTAGGATATTAAAAGACATTCTAACTGGTCTCCCTTTAATAGTTAACTAAATAGGTCCTGTTTTAAGATTAATAATACCTCCTCTATAGGCTATCTAATCTCCTAAAATTATTATAAGTGGATATAGGTATTCCTTTTGTCTATATGGTAACCCTATCCTTTCTACTGCCTTTAGTAATATATAGTTCCTAGTTGCTCCACTATCTACTAATACTTTAAACTGCTAATCTTGCCATTTAACTTATAAATTTAGGTGTTGTCCTTGAATTCCTTTAAGGGTCTAAGGCTCTAATACTGGTTCCCTCTAGTCCTATGCGCCTTCCCTTTTCCTAACTGTTGGCTGCTAGATCCTGCCTATACTTAGTCTAACTTAGGCCAATACTTAGTTTATTTCTTTTCCTCTATATACCATAAACAAGTGTTCTCTAGATACTTCTACCACTATTATCTATCTAGGCATTCTTCCATAAGGAATCTTTTTAGTTAAAGTATTAAGTCTTCTTAACCTTATACTTCTACTAGGTGCCAACTATGTATATACTTAGTATTCCTAAACTGCTTTTCCTCTAGTGCCTAATATATCCTTACTAGGTACTTCCGGTTCTTATCTTTAGGTGCTTTATATATATTGCATATGTTATCCATACAAGCTATCCACAATAGTATATAATATACTGCATATTTTAGGTTAACTCTTAGTTTGTCTTTATCCTTAAGTTTAAACCTATACCTAGTTAACCTAACCACTGGTATCTCTACTATAAGTACTAAGATTTGTCGCTTACTTCTTTAGTCCTTAGATCCTTCTTCTAGGTTCCTTAACGTCATAATTAATGCTCCTTTAATGTGACTTATACGTTTCTCTGTAATAGGTTGGTCTTAAACAACTTTTTCGTCCAGCTATATGTAAAAGTCTTCCTATTTATCACTGTGTTGTTGCCTATACTACTTTCCATACAACTGGTTTAGTATATATAGTTTATCTATTAGAAAGTACCTTATTATCACTATATTATAACATCCTTTAGTATGTCTTTTTTTGAACCTGGTTAGAATATCTAAATCCTCTTCTTGTTCCAGTTTATCTAACCACTTTACCCTAGGTGTCCCTACACTCGGCCTATTAGTAACTCTTTGTATAGGTGCTCTATCCCTTATATAACCTAGCATAGCTAACCTCTTATCTAGCTTTTGCTCTTGCCATATAATGATTCTTGTCCTGAACTCATCTATAGTTTCTTATTTTCTGCGTCTTGCAGCTAGATCTTTGTAGTTGTCTTACTTTTTAATCCTAGTATTAACTGTTTAATCTTTAGGCTGAACACTGCATTTACCTAGAATTGCTAATGTTCTTATTTGTTCTCTAAACTTGTAGTTCTTAAACTTGTATCCTATACTTATTTATTTGTTACTAAACTAAGTTACTGCCCTTTCCTATTAGTTTTTATCTATTGTGGGTCCTTGGGTGTGTCTTATCTTGTCTTAAAAATCTTAAGCTTCTCTTATCTCTGCTTAAGAATCTTAAGCCTGTGGCCTTTTACCTTTATTAAGTAATAAGCTAGCACTAGCAGTTGTCTGCTTACTTAGTTTCTTCTAAATGTTACTCCTATTATCTTGTAAAGTAATAGAAATTGTATCTAATGGTGTCGCTATACCTATTACTAAACCTTGTTCTGTAATGGTCTTAGTCTCTACTTTAGTTTTAACTTCTTTAAGGTCTATATACTCCCAATAAGCTGCCTTTATTGCCTTATTATTGGTAAATACTTCGCCTTTATTAAATTTATTGTCTTTAATATCCAATCTATGAGCTAGTTTATTGGTTCCTCTAAACTTAGATAATAATAGCTCCTATAGCTAATAGCTTGTGCCGTACTTAGCGTCCTTATAAATTTGGTATGCATTATTGTAATAATACGCAAAACTGTTAATTAAACATTCTTTTGTTCCTTACAGTGCACCGTCGTCCCTCTATATATACGTGCCGTCTGCTAGCCTAGTTCCCTTTACCGCATAGTTACTCTAACCACCTCTATAGTCTTTGGTAAAATAACCTTATTTTCCATAATTCATATAAGCTCTATTTTTGAACCACCTTTCTTGCTATGGAGTCCGCCTAAACATCTTCTACTGCTAAGATCCCTAGTTTAGCCTCTGCTCCTAAGTCCTTTAATTACTTAATCCTTAACCTCTAGGTTTCTATGGTTTCTTTTCCTATTTTTAGGTTTCTTTAGTACCGCTTAGGTCCATTGGCTCTGTACTATTCCATGGTTTTTAACTCTGTGTCTGTTGTTACGTACTCTGCGCCTTATATAACTGTGGAACTCTATCTTGCCCTCTCTTAGCTTGTTCTCTTTAATAGATCCTATTATTAATCTTTATTAACTAATCTATTAACTCTCTTAGAGTATTTGCATCTTCTATTAGGATAATTGCGTCCTAGACTTTAGCCTTAAGTCCCTATTTATACTGTGCTATAAGCGCCCTATTATTCCACTTAACCTATATAGCTAGTGTTTAAAACTATGTTATATACTTAATTGCTAAAGTGCGTTGTACTAAGTTCTAAAGCTTTTATTCTGCTGTAGTTATGGCCTCTAGGTCTCTAAATATCTGCGTTAGTTATTCCGTAAACCTATTCTAACTGGTAAATATATACCATACGTCCTGGTTAGTAGTTATTATGCTATTAGCCTATATTTCTGTGAGATATGGCTTAAACTACTTAAGTGCCCTCCCTATTAGGAATAATCCTGTATAGGCTACTTGATCTAATAATATTGCTAACTTTACTCCTTCCTATACTATCTTAAAGTACATCTATATAAGAAATCCCTTAAGCTTTAACTTCTCTCCTAAGAACCGTTTAATTAAAGGTAACTTAATCTTTACTGCTCCGATTCTATTAATGCGTTCTTTAAGTATCCTACTATTATCTTATAAGTAATTAACTATTTCCTGTAACTAACCTTGTGTAACCACTTAAGAATCCCCATTGTCCATACTGGTATTACCTGGCCCTAAGGTTGTGGCTGCCGTTAACGCCGTTGTGACTGGTGCTTTAGGTGGCATGTTATTTAATCTTGTTTAATACTGTAACCTTAGTAGTAAATGTATAACGGAACCTTGTAGTAGGAACTACTATAGGTTCTATTATTGGGCTGGGTATATAGGTAAGAATAAAATAACAATATAATAATAACTGGTAGAGTGGTTGCCCAACAGATTAACTCTAATTGTATTCTAAGATTCACTACAAGGAGAGAACTATCTATAGTAGGGACTAAGGTCCTTTAAATACACAACCATACTCCTAAGAAATCCTCTCTTGTACGTGAGGTATGTAAGGTATATAAGGTATATAACAAACCTTACAGACCTCACAGACCTTACAGAGCATACCACATGACTTCGGTTACCATTCCTCGTCACATGGTTCCACTGGATCCATCCTGGACCGTGCCTGTATTAACCAACTAGCTTCCGCCGTCTCTTCTCTAAGTAGTCGTAATATTATACTTAAAGCGTCCGTAATACAAGTCATACTAGACAGTTATATAAGGACTTAAAGTTAGTGCAAAGCATAAGTAGGAGGTTAATTTATAGGATCTTATCTACTATAGACTTAATTATAACGCCGATGTTAAAGCCGTGGGCTATACTATAGAGTTTAGAAGCTAGTACGCTCTAAGTAACTCTTTTACACTTAACTAAGCTCTAATAGACGATGTTAGCCTTCTTTATAGCATTAGTTAGTATAATAACGTAGCTAATCTGTAAAGAGAGGTCCTTATTATTGGTAAACAACGCGTCTGTAAATACTAGTAGCTATAGGGTTTTAATATCTAACTTAATAAACTTAAGGCCTCTATTAGCGTTCTTAATTTGCCAGTTTAGACGCTTATTTAACTATTTTACGTCTTCCTTATTAGGGTTAATTACTTAGGCGGTAAAGGATAAATTAAATAAGGCTTCTAGTTAGTAAATTAAAGCAATATATACACCTCTAGCACGTTGGGCAATATACTAGTCCTTTAGGGTTAGGGTTCTTATAGCTCCTTTTAATCCCGTACTTATAGCAAGTTTAGTGCTAATTATACTAAGGTTTATACATTGTTGTTTCTAAGTAAGCATAATGCTCCTGTTAGTTAGTAGCTAAATAACTCTACTATTAAACTTAATGGGCGTATTAACGGTAAGCTGTTCCCGTTCCTTAGCCATAAACTTAGCCTTATGCAGCTCGTTTTACTTTGCGTTTATAAAGGTCTTATCTACTAGGAATAGAGTATTATCGGTTTATAGGCCTATAATGCTAAAGGGCTCGTTGCTCTATAGGAGATAGGGGTCGTATATAGACTGGTCCATATATAACTGTTAGATGTGATATAAGTGATATATCTTAAACTAGTGGTTACCAGCTTCTAGTACTCTATAGAGTGGTTTTACAACCTTTAAAACCAAGGCCTCGTTAATCCCAAGTTGCTTAATTAGCTTGTGCGGAGGTTGTATATAGAACTCTTAATTTAGTGTAGTGGTTGATTATATATAGGCCTGTAAAATGTCTTGGAGGTAAAGTCGTGCCTATAGAAGCTTTATGGCGGCAATGTAGAGAATTAGTTATTAGCTAACTCGTTAAATAGTTAGTAATTAGGTAAGAACCAGTTCCTTTTCTAAGTTATTATAAGCTTATACGACTAGTCAGAATTTCTTAAAGGCTTTATTAGTTCCCTTATTCTTAATCTCGTTAATAAATCGCAAATTAAAGAGTTATACGCCTTGTGGTATATCCGTAAGTCTTACAATCTCAAAAACTCCCTTCTTAAGTAGACTAGTAAGCTCCTTCTATTAAAAGGCGCTAAATTAAGTACTAAATTAACTATCATCCTGTAGGTAAATGGTGGTATTAGTTATGGCCGTAAGTAGAGGGTATTTGCGAGGGCGTCCTCTGCCTTATTTTGGGGGTTGTTGCTAAGCTTTAGCAGGTCTCTCTAAGACAGTCTTAGGAAGGACTAACCTAGATAGAGGTTTAGGTAGCGATTCTAGTCCAATAATTTACTCCTGCGATTTAGTTACTTAAAGGTAGGGTTTTACAACCGTAGATTAAAAGGCTATAGGTTCACTAGACAGCTTAACGGTATATATTTTACCCTTAACGGTAAGTAAGGTAAATGGCCTGTCCTAATAGCTGCTTTGGCCAGTGTTTTCTTCTCTCTAGACCAAAACGGGCGAATTTAGTAGGAGATCATAAATTGCATTAGCATTGGGTCTATTTTGCATATTTAGCATATTAGCGATTTGTCGTTTAGCTTATAGCTTCTATATCTCTGCCATAGCCTTTTTGATTGCGGCAGCGCGTTATATAACTATAGGGGATGGTGCATCGGATTCAACTATTTGGGGGTAGGCTTTAAAGACTAGAAGTATAGGAACTAGTCCTTTAGGGCTAGCTAAATCGTTAATTACTTTAAAAGCCATTTAGAGTCCCATCTCCTTATTAATCTTGGGGATTTCAGTTATAATAATCTAATAGGCTTGCCGTAATAGACTATAGTAGCGCTCTACCATTCTAATAGAGTTATATGCTTTGACTAATACTCCCTTTATACTAATTCCTATGATGGTGGCGTATTGCTTAAATTCTTTATTAATAAAGTTCTTTTTAGCGTTGTGGGTAATTAGGTCTAGTGGCCCTAGGTAGGTATTAATCTAGCACATCTATAGAACGTCTTATATGTGTTTAGCGCTAATGTCTTATAGCCATCTACCGGCTTAGAATCGCGTTCCTTTATTAATGATATATAGAAGGGGTGATCCGCTAATATACATAATATTAACAATAATATTATAGTTAAAATTAACGTCGTTTTATAGGGTGAAGCGGAATCTGCCTAGTAATTTACTAAACTTCTAATAGTAGTGGTAGAACTTGGTTAGTTGCTTAATAGCCATTCTATTAGTTTCATAGCCAGCATAGTAGAGTAGCTTTTGCAATTTCTTAACTAAGGGGTATCCAAATTAACAATATAGGCGCCGTAGCTCTATATCTATTAAGTAGCAGGGGTTCGCGTTAAAGGATTTAGACAAATATAACTGTAGTAATAAGCTCTATAAGAGAAATAGGTGGCCAAACCGTTGCACTACTGGCACTCTTTTGGTGCGAGTAATAACAATATTTCTAAGGTTGTTGTAGTAGATTTAGAGTCTATCTATATCCGCTAAACAGAGCAAGAAGGGGGTATCCGTATAAACAATATAAAACTATATCTTGCCTATAGGGGTGACAATATCTGCAGTTCTAATAGAGGTAGCAATTCTAATACTAAACTGTACATTAACTTGTTCTTTGGTTAAGGTATTAAGTCTTATAGATTAGTCCGCGTTCTATAGTGCCTAGAATTATCTATAACTAGCCATAGACTTCTTTAACGCACTAGTATCAATCATAATTCCCATAAATACTGTAGAAGTATAGCGTGAAGCGGCAGTTGTTATATTATAGTTAAACGGGTTAGTTTCCGTAGTAGGTTCCGTAGAGGTTATAGTAAGTAAGTAAGCGTAAGCCTTATTGGCTAGTTCTACACTTATAGAGGTTGCTTTGTCTGTAGTAAGAGTCCCAAATAATATAAGGTAGTAGCCGTTAGGGTCTTCTAATTCTTCCTTACTGTTATTATTATTAGTGTTTTTATCAGCGTCTATGTCTAGCATAAGAGCTTTAAAGGTCTCATTACACTCATTATTATCGTCTCCTTTATAGTAGATAGTGTATTGTCTAAAGCGTTCTTTAAAGTTACCATTACGGCCCTTGTTATTATTAAAACGTCTTTTATACTTATTTCTAGAACAGTTCCGCTCCTCCTCTATATATTTCTATAAGCGGCAGCTCTCCTTTTGGCAAATATAGCACTTGGCCTTTAGGGATCTAACGGTGTTTTGTTTATAGGAGCGGGTTCGGTCACAGTTGTTACGGATATTATAGCGGTATATACAATCCGTAAAGTAGGCTCCTTAAGACGGTCTTATTAAGGCTTAGGAAGGGTATTCCTTCTCCTATATAACTATAGAAGATTGCAACTTGCTAATTAACTAGGAGAGGTCTTTAGAAGGGTTAAAAATAGTAATACGGCATACTGGTATTCCTTAGTAAGCGGTAACTAGTTTATTTATAAGAAATAGGTCTATATAAAACTCTAGGTATAATCTATGGCAATATTTTAAGAGCTTATTAAGGAGTAGTTGGAAACTCTAGTAGATTTGCTTGTTAGGGTTCTTATTAATAATTCCTTAGAAGTCGGTGGCGTTTTATTTAGTAAGGTTTCTCTAATAGTACTCTAGTCCTTTAAAAAAGTAACGCATATAGTTACATGCCTCAGTGAATAATCTGGTTAAAAGGCTGCTATTATAGTAGTGATCCTAAGTAAGTCCCTTTAGCATAGTTAGGAATACAGTTATATAGCCTTTAGGAGGTAGACCAGCTCTCTTATAGATATTATAGAAGATAGTTAACTTGAAGTTAAAGCTATTACTCACTCTATCGTACTTCTGGTTATCTATATAGATCTTAGCGATAGTGGCTGCCTCCTTGCTGTACATAGGCAGGTGCATAGCAGGGTCGGTATTAGTAGTGCTAGGGTAAAGATACTGGGCAGGAGGAGGACCAGGTAGGGTAGGGGCGGTTACTAAAGGGAGGGTAGAGGCAGTTACCGTAGGTAATAATTACTAATTCTACGTCTATAGGAGTTAAGTAAGGAGAGTAAGTAGTTAATCTTAGGTAGAGGGAGATGCGGCTTGCTATTAGGTAGCGGTTGGTGCAGTTTACTAGGGTATAGATGCAACAGCTAGTTAGGGTGTTATAGGGGTAGGTATTTACGTTTTAGGTATTATAGCTATAGCTATAGGCTGGATTACAGGCGTTGGAGGTAGTGGAGGTAGTTAATAGTTTACAGGCATCGGCACCGTGTGGGTAAGTAGTGGGCTGCTAGGGGGGGTTGTAGGAACTAAAGAGGCTATAACTAATGGGGGTATAGCTTAATTTAATTTTAGAGCTGTTTGTGTCAAGTTAAGTTGTTCTTATAGTGCCACTATAATTATAGGGCTGACTTCCTTAAGAGCTCCTGTAATTTCCTTATCTGTCCATTTGTGAGGTTCCTCTTCTATAAGAGCATTATATAGAACCTTATAAAGTGGGTATCTGTTGCTATATATAGCGACATATACTCCTCTTTAAAGTAGGTAAGTACGGAGCTTTACTCTAGTAATAGAGCATATCTTTCTAAAGTCCTTAATAGTAAAGCCTTCAAATTCTTCCTAGAATAGCAACTATAATATATAATCCGTAAAGTTCTTATATATATACTTATAGATTTTCGTTTCCATATATTCTTCTAGGTCTTCCTTTAAGGCAGTTACTATATTAATCCCGTAACCATGTCTAGCGATTCTCTCCTTCCAATCAATTTCCATATTGTCGTGTCTTTGTGTATATTGTAGTTTAAGGTTAAGGTCAAGGTTAGGGTCAAGGTCAAGGTTAAGGGTTATAGTTAAGGTCAAGGTTAAGGTTAAGATCAAGGTTTAAGGTAAGGGTATAAAGGTAAAGGTATATACGTCCTCTACAGCCGTTAGGCCTATAAAGTGTTCTTAGCAAGACTGCTATTCTCTCAGCAATCTATTATATTGGCTATAAGGCCAGTACAAATTCTCTCAAGCTTAAGGAAGGTCGTAATCTTCTCTAAATAAAGATATAATTCTCTAGGCGATCTAACGCGTTAGTAGTTAAGCTAATACGTGGTCTTAAGCTTTAAGGGTAATATAGCTTTCTCCTTTAACTAAAATAGACAAGGCTAGGCGATCCGTATACTGTTTCCAGTACGGTTCTTAAGCTCTAGCTTATTGCGTATTTCCTAATCTATACGTCTACTAATCAGTGTCGGTATACTCGCTTTATCAACGTGCACGAATATCACTTATAGTGGTACATATACGGTGTTGAAGTTGGTAGTTGATTGTTGTCTCGAAGTAAGGGGTTGCTCCAAGGTCAGATTAGCTAGTCTCGCTTCATGGTCTCGTGACCACGTCACATAACTAACATTCCGACATATACGTTAATACTAAATATTAGCTAGTCTTTCCATCTAGCGAGCTTTTAAATAGAGGCTTAGGCGGTATGTTCGTCGCTTATATTAGTAGGGCTTTATATTATAGGTAGTCTATAATAGGCAGTCTATAGGCCTTATTAAGACAATATTATTAAATTAGTTTCCTTTTATAAGGAGTGTTTGTATAGTATAGGTTTTAACTTAGTATATTCCTTAACTAGTATAGGCAGTTCTAATAAGCTTCTTTTAATCCGCTACTAATACGGTTATTATAGAGCTTTGTTCTTAAAACTCTATCATTCTATTTTAATAATAGTAAGGTTATCTACCAAATAAGAGGTCCTCATAAGCCTTTAGTGCCGCGGTTTAATTACGGACTATATTAGGCTTGTCCTTAGTAGGATTATCTTATACATTTGGCGTAGAGTCCGTAGTTAGCAGCTACGTGGCTGCTTATTATAGGTTTTTAGTATTATAAGTTAGGTAAATATTCACCAACTTTTTACGCCTGTGGTAGTATTGCGATAGCAAATATCGTAATAATAATAAAGCAATTAGATTTAGCCCATTAGGCGCAAACCCAGGCTTATAACCTGTTAAATTAAGGCTATAGAGCTAAAACTCTATGTATTACTTATTTTCTATATAGGTGGTTGAAGAGGTTTCAAGGAACTTTAACCAACAGTCGAAGTTGTCTAATTGGTCAGATTCCTGCCAAGAGATTTCTCCCACAAGTCTCATCACGTGATATCGTTGCGGGCTTGTTTTCCAACAATACTAAATCTACCCCCCAATCTTAATCAACAGTATTTGGCTATAGTGTATGCCATATACCGTTCTACAGAGATAATTATTGCTAGCTACCTTATATTAAGCCACCTAACCCTAAGAAATGAGCTATATAGATTGTTTTATAGTGGATCACCAGTCTCATATTCCTGAGCACGGTGATTTGATCTGGTTGGCTAAATCCTTATCGATAACAGATGAACGCAACTCAATATCTTATCAATGATTTTATTGGCTGATCCTTATCGATAACCGTTAGACGTGAGATTTATGCTTTCCTGCATAAACATTGCAATGTCAGCCCTTCAATGTCTAATAAATATATGTATACCAGAATCATATCATCGAAGGAAATTGTGCGAATTTCCCCACGTGTTCTATTCTCAAAGAATTTCAATCTCTTAATCAAAACACGAATGGCAGCAAAAATTGATCGAATCGTGCCTTGTTACGTGTTTTGATAATCAATCCAGTGAATCTTGCTAATATAAGGTCACTTAAATGGAGCTCGGAAAATATTGACCAATGGTGGTGGACGATGCGTTCCTTGTGTATTTGAGGCTGAACCCTTCATCTGGAGGCGCCCGTATGACCATCAGCCCCAGGTAACCGCAATCACCACCGCAACCAACAACACCAACAAGCACCCTTGGACGGATGCGAAATAGTTACAAGCCAAGAAAGTGGCTCGTGAAAACCGAACAGCGTCGTGATCTACGGTGCTGAGTAGCAGAGCATGACTCTTGAACTCTGGAGTCTGGATGAGACCATGGCACTTCATTCGCATCCACATTTTTACCGCGTCGTATAATACAACTTACTATTGCCTTTAAGATGAAATTTGAAGTTGCACAGTATTACAATGAGTCCAGGCTACCACCCTAAATGGACTTGGCGCACTTTCAGCTCTCTGCCTGGGCCAGAGTGAAAGGAGAAGAGGAAGATATAAATTGACTGCCGCTTGACAAGTGATCTACTCCAGGGTTTTCTTTGCTTAGAGCCCGCTCATCACTATCTCCTCCGTATCTTTTCAGATGGCTCTATTGTAGCTCCAACCAAATTCCCTGAATTGCTCTCAACTCGTCAAAATGTTCAGTATTCTCCTTGCTATCTCTCTCCTAGCCCTTGCTTCTTTCACAGGAGCGACAGAAATACCGCTAGGGGCATCTTGTCTCGGTGACCCAGTCGCCGTTTCCCGCAGCCCCAACATCACTGACCTCTTCGTTGTCGGCGGGGATGGCTACGTCTATACGGCCTCGATGATGCCTGGCGACAAGACTTACGGCGGTTGGTGGAACATCCCTGGCTTCCAAGCCAAGCCATGCGCGCCCATCGCCGCCGTCTCGCGCTCCCGCGACCACCTCGACATCTTTGCAGTCGGTACGAACAGCCACATCTACACCGCAGCCTGGGAGCCCGACTTCGGCGGTTGGAGGGGCTGGTGGCAGGTCAGCGGCTTCCAGGCGCACGACAACTACGCCGCCATCACCGCTGTGAGCCGCGACACGGACAAGCTGGACATATTTTCCGTAGGCACGGACTCGAATGTCTTCACTACCGGGTGGCAGGCCGAGTCCGGATGGGCATCGTGGCAGAAGATCGGATCGCTACGGACATCCGGCCACACCGAGGTGTCCGTCGTCTCGCGCTCGCCGGGCTTAATGGACATTTTTGCTCCCGACACGAACGGCAACGTCTGCACAGCCGCCTGGACCGGGACAAGCTGGGCGGGGTGGTGAGCCGTCGCAGGCGGCAAGACGGGCTCTTCGTCCAGCGTGGCTGCCGTCTCGCGCTCGGCGAACAAGCTGGACGCCTTCATTGTCGGCACGGATGGGCGAGTCTGGACTGCGGCATGGCAGCCTGGCTTCAACGGCTTCCAGGGCTGGTGGAGCATCGGCAGCGCCACGTTCCCGATGAGCTCTCCGATTACGGCGATCTCGAGGGCGCAGGACGTCCTGACGATCTTCATCATGGGCGGGGACAATAGGGTTTATACGGCCAGCTGGACGTCCCGCACTGGGTGGGTGGACTGGCAGCCCATTGCGGGATACCACCGCCTTACACAGGGACAGGTCGGAGCGGTTAGCATGAGCAATGATAGGCTTGATATCTTTGCAAAGACGGGAGATTCTGCGACTAACAGTGCCGGCGGGTGGAAGACGCTTTGGCAGGTCGAGACCTAGGTGCAGAAGTCGGAGTCTGCGAAATGGTGCGATATGTATAGTGTCATGACGGTGGAGCAGGTAGTTGTTTATGGTATTAGATAGATCTACACAACTGGATATTAGCTAGGCTTACGGGTAAACTTATACTAGGAGGTTCTTCTGTTGTATTGGTAGGGGTTAAGGTAGGCAGGATAATCTAGCAAACTCGACTGGAAGGTTGATTTGAGGAGTCTAGGCAATTGGACTTAAGGAATCTCTATGTACTTAATATTAGTAACATTCACTCGTTCTTACTCTAAGTTGGCGGTGATTTGCTGTGCTTATGTTTGGTTGAGGTTGGAATTAGGGACGTTCTACGGGACGTCTCGGGGCAGCACCATCCCACAGCACCGCGCACAGACGTCTGCACGTGACCCTGCACGGACCACTATCGCCAACGCATAAGATCTTCAAAATTATATGTCGACGCGACGATTTGCGTAC
>Ga0307507_10007041_pt1 | contig 16657 bp, 6 predicted proteins | sample 7_EM_MG_FD_207223 | JGI IMG/M metagenome (GOLD analysis project Ga0307507, IMG submission 207223) | Populus trichocarpa ectomycorrhiza microbial communities from riparian zone in the Pacific Northwest, United States - 7_EM | ecosystem: Host-associated > Plants > Roots > Unclassified | place...
AGTCGTTTGCCTTTATATTATGTCTATTTAGCCAGAGTAGGCCGCAAAGGATGGTCCTTATAGAATTCTTTTACTAAGGAAGGCGCGTCGGCCTTAATCTAATTATAGGTTTCCCAGGTTTATATTTTATATCCTTCCCACTTAATAAGAAGTTTAAATTATTTAGATTATATTTTCTATCGCATATTATTAATTAAGTTAATAAAGTAAGAACCGTTACCATTGTTAACAATTATAGGAGGTAGCAGCAGCACTTTATAAGTTATAGGATTATTTTTTAAAAGTTATAACAAGCTTACATAAAACGTTAGGTGTATTTTTATCTTAGTTAGCAGTTTAAGCTTATAGGTATATAGGCTCAGTTTCTTCTTAATTTAGTATAGGCCCACGAACTTCTAATTAAGTTTCTTTAAGGGCCGTTAAGTCTTTAGGTTTTGTATATTTAGGTAGGCCATATTACCTTCCTTAAAGTCCTATGCGGGAGCTTATCCTTTATTTATATGCCATTCCTATAATATTTAAGCGTATATTAATTTACTTTATAATAGTTCTATTAACTACTTTATTTAATTAGCAAAGTTATACGCGTTAATTAACTAGATCTGTTTAATTATGGGTCCTATTATATTAATTTCGGGTTATAGTTTAAATCTAAGTTAAGGGTCTTGTCCGTAAGTTATATAAAACGGCGTCACGCCTGTTAATACTGTCGGGAATTAGGCAAGCGGTTGTCACATAACGCCGCGGCACTAGTGTGGCGAGGAGTCTTAAGCTCCTCGCCCTTTCTTATTCCAATAAAAAGAAGCTATTAACCAACATCACTATAACCTACTCAAGTAGTCATTATTGGTGAGTTACCCTATATAACCAATACTAATCAGTGGTTAAACACACAGTCAACTATAGAGCAGCTAGGTTATTAACAGAAGAGATAGTCTTATACAGGGGTTCTCAGCAATACTATACAACCTTAGGCTTGCGGAAAACCAGTAATAGAAGTGTCACTAAGTACTAGGAGATACCAAGTTGCGTCTATTACGTAGAACAATCGCGTTTACAAAGATTTAGTTAAGTACTTTAGGTTAGAAGTATTACTAAACCTAGGGTCCTAAGTTAACGTCCAAAACGTATTAACTACGCCTCAAATTGCCTACCTTTTGACAGCAAACCTACAAGATCCTACAAAGCCGAAAATCCTACCTACCTTTAACGTACGACACCCCGTCAATTCTACTCCTATCATGGCGTTAACCTACCTAAAGAAGTATAAGAACGATATTAACCTAGAGATATAGGACAAAGACATCAACCCTATAAACGCTAAGCAACAGGACCTAAACGGATTCTTACTATACTATATAGCACAATACACAGACAGCGAATACAACAATACTGTGCTATGGTATTGCATAAAGGAGGACTTTATTAGATGGACAAAGGAAACATAGGCCCTCGCGAAGAAGAATATTATATAAGACTTCCGTAACTTCCTTTGGGAGAACGGAGTATTTATCCCTATAGATAGAGACACTATTAGAGATAATATTTAGGAGCAAGTTACTGACGTAAAAAAAGAGCACAAATGGACTCCACAAGAGATTAAGCACCAACTACATAATATAAAGAAGCTCAACTTACAATAGAATCCAAATAATATACTAATAGAGACACGTTCTAATTCTATTGCTCTAGGCACGAGTTCTTACGTACCATACCTATTGCTCCCACCAATTCAACCCACAACTTTAACTATTGCCCCCTAAGAGCAAGTATAAGACCCCCTTGCTTCGCAATTTAATAACCTTCAAACTCTACTATAGGAAGATTAGGTACCACGCCATATTCCATTAAGCTCTACATCTCCACTGCAGCCTATAAAGCAATCCCCACCTTAATCTCTAATGCAATTTCAACGTAGCCTAACACCACTTAGAGGCACCTTAAAAATGCTTACAGAGCTTACAAAACCCTATTTAGACTAGGAGAAGAGGTTTGGCGGGGAACTGTATAATATCCTTAATTCAAAGCTGTATATCTTCTATAACTATTGCTAGAAGGTTGGACTGGAACCTAACCAATATTATAACACTTATTCTGTTATGCTTAAGGGCCGCGCCAGTACCTTCTATTATAATTGTTTGGCAGAAAAAGGATACGATTTCAACCAAATAATATATAAGATAAGATGCCACTTCAAAACAGAAGAGAATAAGCAGCAGTATATATTAGAGTGGAGAGAGACTACCTTCCTAAAAATCATTACTATAAACCTAGATGCCTCTCAACTTGACTATTTTCAAAAGCTCTTTAATTAACTTTAGATAATTTAGCGTAGTTTATCCAAATCATATCAAGAGGACTTTAGCCTACGCAATTAAGTCATTAGCGTATGCTAAGGTGTTAAAGAATACAACCTTACCCTCTTTAATCCTATAAATACTTATAAAGGAGTGTGTGCTTAATTAAGATCCTCTATTAGCACCGCTCTGCGCTCTTAAAAAGTATAGTAATTTAATACCTAACCTTAACCTACTTTGATCGACCTAACTGACCAACATAATTATAACTAGACTAATCAAACATATAGTAGCCAGGGTAGAGGATACGGCAGAGGGTATAATTAATATTAACTATAAAGTAATTATAGAGGTCCTTATAGAGGTTTATCTTAAAACAATTAATAGAAGAAATGCTATATTTGTAAGAAGCCAAATTGCTAGTTAACTAAGCACCCTCTTAACAGACAAAAGAAGGCATATAATAAGTTTCGCCAAAGTATACGAAACGTTAGAAATTATAAAGTTACTATAGCCTACTTCTAAAGCTTCCTAGTTCAATATAAAGGCAAAGAAGATCTTAAAGGTAAGGTTAATGAGGCTAAACAGCTCCTTATAGATATAAAAATTAAGGACTACTTTCCTAACTAATACTTTACCAAGTATAGTAAGGTAAATGGTATATAAACCGTTACTATCCTTAACGACTAATCTACGCTCCATTCTATTACAAAGTTAGATATCTTTAATAAGCTAAAAGAAAGTTCTATATTCTCCTTTAACAATAAATACTCAGCGAACGCCTTCTATAGTATTATGCCAGATACTGGAGCCGTAGGAGTATCTATAGTAGGAGAACCTTAAGTTCGAGCTCTTTAGCAGCTTAATAGCTCTATTTAGATTAACTAATTAACAGTAGGCCAACATATAATTCGCTTTAGTAAGGGTACTGCGATCTCTCTTAGCACAATTAAGGTCTAAACTCCGTTAGGATATATTACTTTCTATATTATTCCCATAAACACCCTGTTTCTATTCTGCATCTAAGATATAGATAAGTTAGGCGTTAAGCTTAATAACCTTAAGAATATACTTATTTAGGGAGAGAATCGGGTGCCCGTTATACATAAGTAGGGTCACCCTTAGTTGCTCCTTTAATAGCTAAAAAGGAGCGTTGCTTAGAGCCATTTAACTAAGTTAGAGTTACATTAACTATACCGTCACTTTAGTCACCTATTAGTTTATAGATTACTTAGGGTTCTTTAGTAAGTAGGTTATAAAGTTAAGGCTAAGACAATTAAGCATCTTATAAAGTACTACTATTACTGCTAAATAAACTAGAAGTCCCCTAGCCAATTTAAGTTCACCCTTAAAGATAACTACAACTTTAACTTCTATATTATTATTAATATTATATATCTTAGCGGTAAGCTAGTACTCTAAGTTATTAACCTCTTAACCTTTTTTTAAGCCATATGTTTCCTAAAGGATATATTAGCTAGGAACGCATAGGATACTCTTTAATTATACTAGATTAATATCTACCTAGGACCCCCTAATTAAGTTATTTATAATATAGAAAGGAACTTCTTATCTATAAAGTTTTAGTAATAGGCGAAGGCAATAGAAATTAAGGTTAAGGAAGTCCCTATTAAGGCACACAATAGTATTAAAAAAGTAGAATAATATTACACACCATTATAATAAGTATATAAGATTATTTCTTTAGAACTAAAGGGCGCTAGCAAAGAGCTTATCTTATAGATAGCTATTAAGGCTATTAATAATTCCGCTGGCCTAAATAGGCTTATACCTATATTACTAGTCTTTAGCGCCTACCCTTAAATAACTAATAATTCTCTACTATCCCTATCCATTATGTAATGAGCGGAGGCTATTCATAAAGCAATAAAAGAGGTGTGACGTCTCTACGCTACACGCCAGGTTAATAACACACTAGAAATAAGAAATAGCCTAAATACCTTAACTACGCTTAATCTACTACTCCAATCTAAGGTATATATATAGCGTAAAAAGGGAGGATAATTAGGCCTATATAAACTTATTATAATTAATAGTTAGACTTATACTCTTTAAATACCCTATAGACCCACTTAATTCCACTTAACCGTTATTAAGCTCTATTATAGAAACGATAGTTCCGAGCCTTTATAGGATACCCTAAAGGATACCCTAAAGGAGAACTATAATTAACATACTCTAGAAGGCGACTATAATCCTAATATAATTATAGCAGATATACCGCAACTATAACGCGGTAGAGGTCGCCTAAAAGGATTATAAAATCGCCAATACCTTATTAATTTCGAAGAGCAATTTATTACTACTATTAAGAGTAGAGACAAGTTATTAATAGCCTTTATAATAGCTAAAGAGAAGGCTGACTTTAAGCTCGCAAAATAGCTCTAAAAGGAAGGCCATATTATAACTTTAGGAGCTCCTTTTTAAGTATCTAATAAGTAGGAGATTAACAGTCTTATTATAAAAGAAGTTTTTAAATTTAAGAAGTATAACCCTACTAAGTTTAATAGAGTTCGTATCTTTAAGTTAAAAATAGTTAATAAGATTAAGGGCAAAGCTACTAATACCCTATTTAAGAAGTTAAGACTGGTTATTTAAGGTTATAACAATAATAGTAAGGAAGTAATTCTTATATAATCCCCTATAATTTAACAAGCTAGTTAGCGAGTTATTATTGCGCTAGCTCCCTCCTTAATAAAAAATAAAATAGCGGTTTATTTATAAGATATTACTTAGGCCTATACCTAATTAAAGACGCGCCTTTAGCGCTTAATACTAGCATACCTTTTAAAGTAAATTCGCTACTAATATTCCAAAGATATAATTATGGTTATACTTAAGCCATTATATAGAATTGCAGAGGTAGGAACTTATTAGTAAGCTACTTATAGTAAGCACTATAAAGAGAAGCTCTTAATAACTACTTCTATATTTAATCCCTACTTCCTTATTATAACTACGGGAACTCTATTTGGAATTATTGGCATATAAACCAATAATATAATTATCTTAGAAGACGACCAATTTTTAGCTCTTAAAGAAGATAAGCTAATAAAGGCAAATCTTATAGCAAAGCTAAAGGAAAAGCTTAATTTAACAACACTATTACTTTTTAATAGATGTATCCTCTCCCTAAACAAGGATTTTATTACTTTACACCAGAAAAATCAAGGTAAGAAGATTAATATTATTAATGTTAATTCTCTAAAGCAAGAATACATAGAGCAACGCGCTTATAGAGCTTATATTACTTCTATCTATTAACCTAAGGCTTTATTTAATCTCTCTATTGCCGCTTAACACTAGAAACTAACTAAAGATAATGTCTTTACCCTAAATAAGCGTCTTTCCTGGCAAATAAACCATTTTAATTAGGGACTACTTTACGTGCCTATTAATCTTCCTACCGCTAAGCTTTTTGTATTTGTTAATAGATCATTTATAAATAATAAAGATTTTAGCTCCTAGCTAGGATATAAAATTATTATCACAAATAAATCTACTAGAGAGAATGACTTTATAATCTACAGTAATCTTATCTATTAGAGCTTAACTAAGAGCAAGCGCGTTACCCAAAGCGTTCTAGCATTAGAGATATATAGAATGGTTAGCGGAGTTAATATAGCAATTGCAATTAGAACTACCCTAAAGATAATTATAGATTAACTTAAACTTCCTATTATCCCTATAATCATATGCACTAACTTATATTCCCTTTATAAGTGTTTAGTTAAGCTTAGTACCACAAAGGAGAAGCGTCCTATAATTAATATTATAGCACTTTAGTAATCCTACAAGCGTTAAAAACTCTTTAAGATCTAGTAGATTAATGGCCAAGACAACCCAGTAAATATGATAATAAAGGCAAACCTAAACAAGGCACTAGAGACGTTTGTTAACACAAATACTCTACATATACAAGTTAAAGGTTAGGTTAAAAGGGAGTAGAAGATATAGCAATTTAAGAGTAGCTAATTAGGATTTTCCATACCCAGCACAGAAAATCGCTATTAGCTCGCTTATAATTAGCGCCTTAGCGGCCCTAATATAATGTCCACCCGCAACTCTAAGTAAGAAAGCACCACGTGCTAAGAGGCAAATTTTAGAACAGCAAGACTTATATTACAGTAGCAATAGTAAGTAAGGAGGATTGATATTTATTACGCTAGTCAAGCAGTATTTGTATATAGATGGCAACCACAAAAGAAGAGTTGCCAGTGTTGGGAATTAGGCAAGCGGTCGTCACATAACGCCGCGGCACTAGCGTAGCGAGGAGTCTTAAGCTCCTCGCCCTTCCTTATTCCAATAAAAAGAAGCTATTAACCAATATCACTATAACCTACTTAAGTAGTCGTTATTGGTAAGTCACCCTATGTAACCAACAAATACATTTATTATATTATTTACAGTAAACTTAGCTAAAGGTAGCCATTTTCCCCAGTTATCTTATAGGTAGGAGCAGTATATTTATAAGTATTATTCTATAATCACATTTGCAATTTTAGTTTAACTATCTATCTCTAGATAAAATATAGTTAAGAGTTATATTTAAATGCTTAATTGTTTATATAGAGCTTGCTAGAAGTTTAAAACGAACTAGCTTCCATAGTTAGATATTATTAAGTTAGGAAGTCTATATAGCTTAAAGACATACTTAACAAAACATTTAGCTACTAATATCGCATTAATTAAGTCCATAGGAATTATATATTGCATTTTTATAAGGCGGTTAATAACTACTATAATATTTATAAACCTATTACTATTAGGCAAGTTAACTATAAAGTTAATTAAGATATCGCGCCATCTTTATATTAGAATTGGTAGCAGTTAAAGTACTCCTTACTTCTTTACATGGGAGGTCTTTCCACGTATACATATCCTACATACTTAAACGTATTTTTATATATAGTTATACATTATAGGCTAGTAGTATACTCATTAAACAATCCTATAAGTCTTTGCATGGCTAGAATATCCTACTATAGGGAAGTTATATATAAATTCGAGTATCTTAAATTATAAAGGTTTGGAATTTAGAACTACCATCTTCTATTAATAGTACAATCAATTATTTTAAATTTCGCATTTAGAGAGTGTAATATCCTTATACTATTATTTTCCTATTTAAATTGCTTTTATTACATTAATTATCTATATATTATTCTTATATTTGTATTCTATTAGCTTATTAATTTCCATTTCCCATTTATTAACTTCTAATTCGTTTCTATTAAGTTCTATATCTAAAAACATAGGACATGGTTTTTTAAAACATTTAGGGGGTAATAAAATTTATAAATTATTTATAAATTATTTATCTAAAGCATTCGCAGGTAGGTCTTATAATTGTTATATTAATATATTAGTGTAAGAGGCCAGCCTAACTGGAACGTATAATTATCTAATCAACAGTATCACAAGTAAGTAGAAGGTGAGTTAAAGGTAAGTTAAAGGTAAAATAAGTTTTATATATTGAAGGACAAATGCTTCTAACTACTTCCATTTAGAGACTAATTGCTAGTTCTTCTTTAGAGGAGAACTAGCTTCCTATATAAACCTTCTAAGACACTAGTAAAACCTTTCGCCCCTATTTATCTAACTATGTCTCTTCTAGAACATTTATGGGATATAGGCAGGACATTAATAAAACCTCCTACTGTCTTATCTAATATATACCTCCTAGGGGATTCTGTTATAATTGCCTCCCCTTTAAGGGTTTTGGTCCTCCAAGACTTCGCCTCTTAATAATCTCTTATAGAGTTCCGGCTAAAACCACTAGGGAAATTCTTTAGTGGAAAGGTACTCTATAATGCGGCTTATTACTGGTTCTTTACTAGCGTAGAACCTTACTTTGTTTTTCTATTCCTCCGCTCTTCTTCTACTATAGCTCTTATGGTGCCTTTATAATGGAACTTTAATAATAATAATGAAAATTGGATGGGATTTACCTTCTTTATTATAAGAATTTGTTATAAGCTAATCCAGGGGTTGTCCTATATAACGCGTTAACTAGCCACTATCCCTATTTACCTAAAATAGGTCTTAATAATGACGTCTTAATGTTAATTTCTTTTAGTTTATAAGCTGTTGTCTCTTACGTGTCTTTCTATTAACAATACCATTCGTCTTGCCTTTTAGCAGACTGTTTTTTATTACACCTTAGCTTTTAGCTTTCGTATCTCTAGCTATTCTTTCTTCTACTGCTCTGTTCTCTTCTCATGACGTGTCTATAGGTAATAGGATCCCCATTTTATCTCCTTAATAATACTGACTTCCCATAGTGTTCTCTTGCAATGGCTTATAATCGTACTGCGTGTCCCCAGACTGGCGGCGGCGTTGTCCCTGCTCTGTTGGCATTATAGACCACTTCTGTTGCTCCTGCGGTAGTTTCTCTGAAGTGCTGCCGTCGTTGCGTTTACGCGCTTATGTTGGACCCATCCTATGCCTGTAAGATGCCGCGCTCTGGCGAGAATAGATCTAAGTGTTCCCACTATCGCAGCTGGAAAAAGACCTATGTTCTAGTATTTCCCATTCTATTCTATTCTGGACTTTACTAACTATATTAAATCCCCACTGTTTATGCGTGTAAGGCTTGCTGGCTCTAACGCGCCATTAGGGATTTCCGTCTATATTAGAACAGTGATAGATAGGGACAGAAGGTGTCTTCTATTGCTCGCAGCCTTTTTAATTTAATAAGGGTTTCTACTGCTGTAGAGACATAGTGATTTCGGACATATAGTGTCCAGGAGCGTATATGTAAGCAGCTCGTTTTTATAAATAATAACATTCGTACTCTTGTACGGGCCTTTCTGGCTAGGTAAGTCTCTTTAGTAATACATTTAGGAACTGTGCTAACTCTTTAGTTGTTAACTTTCTAATCCCAGCCTAGATGCTGATTTGGAGCCTAGGGATAACACTAAAGATAGTAATAAAGATAAACGTTCTCCCTGCTAGTCCCCCGGTTGTAGTGGTCTGTCTAGTTCTTGCCGCTCTAAGAAGAATATTAGTAAGAATGCTAATGCTTCCAGGGATAGGAGTGTTGATAATACTACTAACAATAACGTTGAAATGGAGGAGGAGGCTCCCGTTACTACTTCTAGTATTTAAGTTATTATCTTGTTCTTTCTTTCTTCTTATAGGATAGCTTTATAGGGTGCCTCTTTAGTGCCTCTAGAATGCCCTAGTACTGGGAATTAACTTTATACTTTGGGGATGCCTCTATTCTTATTTTTGGTGACAGTCTGTGTAAAAGCAGTATACCGCTATAATCTCCGTATGTAATGAACGGGTGGTGTTCTTATAGGTGCTTTATAATTTCTTAAAATTTCTAAATCTTTACTCTGTGTCTTTTTGGTCCTCTTTATATTATTAACTCTACTGTGTATCTCTAGTGTCAGACTAGATACTCTCCTTTTATCCCTAGGGAATCCTTTTAAGTCCCCAGGGCCCCTTCTTCTAGTGCTACTACTTATTCTTAAATAGCGTCTTCTTTGGATAGCATCCCTAGTGGTTCTTATATAGATCCCTATGGCTTTCTCTTACAGGATTCTAGGATCCCTATTATAATGGCAAAACGTTCCCGTTTTTGATGCCTGTGCTTAACCTTATGGTTTTAATTTATGGGGTCTTCCCTGTTGTCTCGCCTATGGCATATCTAGAACCGTTGCTGAATTCTAATTTGTGGTCTTTAGGAAAGTTTTAATTACTATATTATATCCTGGCTAAAGGTGCTCCTTAGGTTCCTAACTATTATATATTTAGGAGTATCCTTTCTAATAAACCAAAAATTTGCGTTTCTTCTGACGCTATCTTTAATTAAGAATGTCTTCTATATTCTATTCTAGTTCCCTATTAATTTCGCTAGGTGGGGGTGGTTCTACACCATCTTTTCTCTAGTATAACTCTAATAAGGAAATATGAAATGTGGGATATATTAAATATAATTTCGGCAATTCTAATTTATAGGCTTGATTTCCTTTAGTTTTCCTAACTACCTTAAAGGGTCCAAGCTACCTATGGTCCAGCTTCTTCTTAATATATTTTGTCCGGATATTTTTTATAGATAGTAAGACTTCGTCTCCTATTTCAAATTCTTTAGGCATATGTCCCTTGTTATAGTACCTTTTTTATATAGCCTAGGCGTCTAGCAAGTGCTTTTTAAGTTCTTCTTTGCGAATTCTTATTTGCTTAATTCTCTCGGACGCTGCCAGTGCCTCTCTTTTAGGAACAATATCCTTAACGTTCTAGGGGTTATTTGCTTTTACCCTAAACAGTGCTTTATAAGGGGTCATTTTTGTGCTGCTATAGATGCTTGTGTTATATACGTATTGCGCTAGAGCTAACTACAATGGCCAATTATCCTGTTGATAATTGATATAGTAGTAAAGGTAGTGTTCTAATAACGCATTTAGACGCTCTGTTTGCCCGTCTATTTATAGGTAGAAGGCAGTGCTTATCCTTCGCCGTATCTTTAATAAGAGATAGAATAAAGACCAAAATGCGCTATTAAATACAGTACCTCTGTTGGACATAATTCCCCTTAGTATGCTAAACAGGAGCCACCGCTCTAAAAACAGGTCTACCAGTTCTGCTGCTGTAATTGTTATTAAAATAGCAAAGTACCCTAAAAACTTTGTATATCTATTAATAATTACTAGGATAGCGTTAGCAACCTCTCTAGTTCTTATTTTAGTAGGGGGTAAGCCTATTATAAAATCTATTGTTAATTCTGATATGGGTCCCTATGGAATAGGAAGTACTAATAACTCGCTATATAGGTAATACCTAGGTATCTATACCCTTTAGCACGTATTATATCTTAATATATAGTCCTTAACTTTTTTAGACATTCCATCCTAAAAGTATTTCCTTTAAACGGCCTTAAGGGTCCTATTGGCACTGTAGTAACCCCTAAGAGGGTTGTTGTGGAAGACCTTTAGAATTTTATCTTAAACCGTTTAGTCCTTTAGGATATATATAGCACCCTTAAAGCGTAATAGACCCTTTTAGTCTTGTTACTACAGCTTCTTAGTAACTCCGGCCAAGTTAGTCTCTACTATATCTTTCCACCTCTCCCCAGAAACGAAGGCGTCCCTTTATTATACTTAAAGAAGAAGATCTGGAAAGGTTTTATATAGATTACTTATTTCCGTTTCGCCTGCCACCATTATGGACTTTAGGCGTGGCACGAGACGTTTTAAACTATTAGTGCTAGCAGATTCTCCTACTGTTATATAGTGTGCCACGCTATAGATAGGCATCTTGCCTATCCCCTCTAGATCCGGAAACTCGCAGCTAGTGCGCCGTTAAGTTAAAGGTACCGCGACACCCCTAGCACATCCTACAGAATTCTCGCTAATTCTGGGGTACGCCAACTTTATGATATCTGCTTGGTCTATAACCTAGTCTATAACCATATCGTATAGCTCTATTATTATAGTGCTTTGCAGCTGTATTGCCAGGACCTCTACCCTATTGCGGAATTCTATAGTTCTAGGGAAAGACTCTTCTTTCTTCCTAAGCAAATTTTGCAATATGAGAATTATTTCCCCTATACTATCCTAGATTCTCCTAGTCTTATAATCTAGACGTCTTAACAACCTATTAGCGGGATTTGTCTTTCCTAGGCGGTATATAATTTTAAAGTTGTACTGTAATAGTGCCTCCGCCTATCTGGCTTGTTGACCGCTTAATACCTTTATAGTTATAAAGTATTCTAGGTTGTTATAGTCTGTAAGGACTTTAATAGGATAATTGCTTCCTATATAATAATGTCGCTAGTGCTTTATTACTGCGACTATTGCGAGCAGCTCCTGGTTATGCGTTATATAACGCTGCTTTATAAGGGTTATTTTCCTTAACTAAAACGCCATAGAATGCCATTCTCCGTCTTTTAATTAAGATATAATTGCCCCTAGGGTAAAGCCAGATGCATCCGTTTTAAGGTATATACGTAGCTCCCAGTAGAAGTATATTAGGATAGGCGCTGACGTAAATAAATCCTTTAACTGGTCTATAGCCTGCTTAGCAGCTTCCCTAAATATAAAGGGTTCTAACTTCTTGCTATCCTTAGATCCCTTTAGCAGATTGGTAATTAGGAGCATTACTTATAAGTAATAAACAATAAACCTTTAGTAGAAGTTTGCTGTGCCTATAAAAACCTATACTTCCCTAAACGTTATAGGGTATGGCTATTCCCTAATAGCGTCTACCTGGCTTTTCTCTATTAACACTCTGTTAACGCTGACAATAAAGCCTAGAAAATTAATGCTAGTAATATAAAATAAGCATTTTTTTAGGTTTATATAGAGCTTATATTCCTATAGTCTTTCTAGTACCATTCGCATATAGTATATATGTGCTTTATAGTTATTAGAGTAGACTATAATGTTATTAAGGTAGACCATATATATCGTATCCAATAGGCCTAATAATGCCTTATTAATATAGGCCTGAAATATCGTTGGTGTATTAGTAAGCCTAAATGGCATTACTAGGTACTTAAAGTGGCCGTACTGTGTTTAGAACGCCATTTTCTATTTATTGCCGGCTTTAATCCGGATTTAATGGTATATATCTTTTAGATCTAATTTTATAAATATCTTTACGCCTAATAGCCTGTTAATAAGCTCCCCTATTAAGGGTAGTAAGTAGTAATTCTTTATAGTAATCTTATTTAGCGCCTAATAGTTAATATAGAGGTAAAGGGTCTTATCCTTCTTTAGTATAAATATGATTAGTGCCCCTGCCTAGCTTATAGAAGGCCAAATCTATCCCCTCTAAAGATTATCCATTATATACTGACGTAATACTGCCAGCTTGTTTTTTAACAGGTTGTATAGTGGTCTAAAAGGAGGTTTTTTGTCTCCTATGTCTATTTTATACTCCACCAATATAGAGTTGGGCAAGGTGTGCGTAGCTTCCTTATTAGCAACATTCTTTAGGTCTATATATTCCTGTGGAATCTCTAGTTCCTTAACTGCGCATAGCCGGACATCCGAAAATAAATACTCCGCGTCCCCATTCTTGGTATTAAGAGTGGCATATATAGCATACGCCCACCCTTCCTCTTATATATGGTTTAAGAAAGTCTTTTAATCTTTAACTATAATGCGTGGTTAAGACTTTTGGTGTTAATATAAGGCTAAAGGCCAATTAATGTCTAGATTGACCTGTTAAAGCCATAGGTATCCTAAAACAAGGTTATACCCCTTAATTTCTACGGCGTAGAAGCGCATCTCCTGTATATCCTATAGACTATCGCGGTCCTGGCTGGCTATGGAAAAAGTTTGTTCCCTATAGCATAGAATCCAGTAGCCTCCAATGCTTTAAACAGTGCGTACCTATAAGCCACTAAGGTCCAAATCCAATTCCTTTACTAGTAATTAAGAAATGAACCCTATAGTCGCGCCACTATTTACAAGGCAGTCTCGCGTTACCCATTTATTATTAACTTAAATGGAAATAGGAACAACTATATGGCAGCTTACTCCCTCCTTCTCTTACTAGCCTAGTGTAAGGGAGTGAAGATTTACTAGGCTCTCTCTTTTCCTAATTAAGCATCCTCTTGCTTCTTCTATCAGTAGAAGCGCTGTATATGGCCTTTCTTGCCGCAGTTATAATAGCTGCGTAACTCTTGGTTCCACGGTTTCTGCCTATTATTATTCTGGGGTTAACTAGCGTTGCTCTAGGGTTGTAAAGCCTGCTCGCATTATCCTTCTGCAGAGTGGTTAGGTCGGGATCTACCCCTTTTGTTAAAGCTAGGTCTAGTTCTACGCTCTTTATTATTGGCGTCTTGTTCCTTTCGCTTCCCTAGATAGTCTCTTTTAGCGTTCTTAATCCGAGTAGCTTTAGAGATAAGCTTTTCTTAAGAGGTAGGAATTTCCCCCTTCTCCTATATGGCCTGTCGAATCTTAGGTCGTAACTTGGCAAGTAGCTGATAGAGTTATATAGTGTCGTCCCATAAGTCTAAGTAGGGTATATTGTCTTCTAGCTCTTCTAAGTAGTTTATAAACTGGACTACACTCTGGCCTTCTTGCTGTTTTGCATTATAGTATTGCTGGTTGTAATCCATCCCTTAATTAGTAGGGTCTTGGACCTAATTAACTAACTAGGACTTAAGTTCGCTAAATTTAAGGGGTGTAGTAAGTTTCTTCTCATAGCGTGTCTATAAACTCTTAACGGTGCTATGTAGGAAGGTAGAAGTAATTAGTGTCTGATTATACTTATTAGAGTAACATTTCAGATCTAGCCAAAACTTAGTTTCGCATTAACGGATAAAACAATTGCAGTTCCTAAGACTATCACTATTATACTTATTAGGTTCCTTTGTGCGGAATTTAGGTTTATCTGATATTATAGCGTAGTATAACATTGCCCCTCCAAGTCCGCTTTGTGTCTAGGGTGTCTATGCTTCTCCTAATTGTTCTTGTAATTGTCCTTGGTAGTCTTAATATACTTATCTTAATTATATCTCCAACTCCTTTGTCTTTTGTAGGGTCTCGCGTAGCGACCGCTCCAATGACTCCCTAGCGGTAATCGTTCCTGAGGGTCTTGGAAGGTTAGACAGACCAGCCGTGGCTTCCTAGTCTACTCCTTCGTAAGTAGAGGGAATGCGCTCCTCTGGAGAGACTCTCTAAGCCTCTTAAGGTAAGGGCGTTGCTTTATGGGGTAAAGGAGTATGGCCTATTATCGTTAATTAATAGCCGTACGTTCCTAACGGATTGTGAGCGATTAGAATTGTAAGAGGCTAGCCTAACTAGAACGTATAATTATCTAATTAACAGTGTTACAAGTAAGTAGAAGGTGAGTCAAAGGTAAGTTAAAGGTAGAATAAGTTTCACGTATTGAAAGACAAATGCTTCTAACCACTTCTATTTAGAGACTAATCGCTGGTTCTTCTTTAGAGGAGAACTAGTTTCCTATATAAACCTTCTAAGACACTAGTAAAACCTTTCGCCCCTATCTGTCTAACTATGTCTCTTCTGGAACATTTATGGGACGTAGGCAGGACATTAATGAAACCTCCTACTGTCTTATCTAATATATACCTCCTAGGGGATTCCGTTACAGTTAGGCTTCTAATTAAGTTTACTTAGTTAGTATATAATCTTAAAGTTAAATTATAAGAGGTATTTAGCCTAATAAATTTAGCGCTGCGTTAACTATTTTATAGTTATAAAGTACTATTGTGAGGGGAACTTGTAGACAGGGGGCTATAAGGACACAATTGTGGAACAAGATAGATTGGTGAGAGAGACGAATCCTTGAGGAGGTAAGGCCTCGAGGATCGTGGAGACTATATACTACGGGCACGTGCCTCCGGCACGTGACCGACGGCCATCCGAGGGGTGTCCGGGGGTTGTCCTGAGGGCAACCCGAGGTGACCTGCAATAATATCCCTTACAACTATAGGTTCTTGTGGTCTATTAACACGCGTATTAGGAATAACAATCCTTTAAACTTAGGACGCCATTGTTTAAAGCATCTAATAATTATAAATAGTTCCTTATTATATATCTCATAGTTTAATTTAGTAGGGGCGAGTTTCTAGGAGAGAAAGGCTACTAGACATAGCTCGCCATTCTTATTATATTATAACAACACTCCTCCTAGCGCATAATTAGATAAGTCTATTTTAACAATATATTTAAGGTTAGGGTTAAAGTGGGCGAGAATTAAAGCAGTTATAAAGCAACATTTTAAGTTATTAAAGGCTTGTTTATATTTAGCGGTCTATTTAAATTTTATATTCTTTCTTATTAGGTCTATTAACGGCTAAGCAGTTTCTAAGAAGTAGTTAATAAATTATTAATAGAAATTTGCAAATTCTAGAAATCTTTAAATGTTTTATATATTGCTAGGGCTTTCCTAGTTTATAATCGCAGCAACTTTCTTAGGGTCCATTTTAATTCTATTGCGGGATATAATCAAACCTAATATCGGGAATAAGGCAAGTTGCCGTCACGCGAGGCATATTGCCGTCACGTGTTGACGTGGCCCTAGCGTGGTGAGGAACCTTAAGTTCCTTACCCCTTTTCTCATTCCTATTAAGAATTAATTAACCATTATTATACTATCTACGAACCGTAGCTATATGATATTACCTTATGTTACTAATACTGATTAGTGGTTAACTTTACTGTTATACTATAGAATAGCTAGGTATTCCACCAAGAAGAGACGAGCCACTATACCAGTGCTACTTGTGCTAGAGGAAGCTGTCTTTTAAGGTCAGAACTGGTCCTAAACCTTAAATAGAACTCTTCTACGAATCTAAGGATCTAAAGGCCAGAACTGGTCCTAAGCCTTTCCCAGATTATAGATTCTTGCGTCCA
>Ga0307507_10007043_pt1 | contig 16650 bp, 11 predicted proteins | sample 7_EM_MG_FD_207223 | JGI IMG/M metagenome (GOLD analysis project Ga0307507, IMG submission 207223) | Populus trichocarpa ectomycorrhiza microbial communities from riparian zone in the Pacific Northwest, United States - 7_EM | ecosystem: Host-associated > Plants > Roots > Unclassified | place...
GGAACGCGGAAAAATTTAATTTTTTTTTTGTTAAAATTTAATATATTTTGTATGTTTTATATCGTTTTGATGTGCTGATGTCAAAAATAATTTTTAAAAAATAAAAAAACATCATTGACATACATTCCGGCACAAAAAGTTATTTGAAAGCAACCACAATCATACTGCCAAATACTCTCTAAAGCTTGCTTTCAAAGAAATTATGGCCACCAATGTTGGGCATACATGTTGGAAACTTATGAAGTTTCCCATGCTTATTTCTTTAATCATTCACTAGGTTATCTCATTAGCAGTTGATGAATTATTTTCAAAGAATCAAAGTGACCAACCAAAGTTTCTTTGGAATCCTAGCTTGAAACTTAAGTGGTGCTATTGTATCTTTTATAGGTTAGTTTTTTAGTATGGGTCATTACACATGTAAATGCATGTGTAAACATATATCATGCACGAACTCTTTTAGTGTGTGATAGATCAATATGACAACTATGTGTAAAGATGTAAAATATAAGTGAATGATCAAGACAAGACAACAAGATGTCATATAAGTGAATGATCAATACATACTTGTTTTAATTGATTAGGTAACAATAAGAAGCAATTAGAGAGGTTGGTTTACTTAGCTAGCACTATTCTATAGTGAACATATCAAAGATACCAAGTAATTAGGAGAGGGATGTGACAAAAACTGGTTGATTGAAGTACAACCTGTGAGTTTTACTCGGCTAGAGCGAGAGCACATCTGAAAGCGGTTCTGATTTAAAATCTCAAAAATTCTCTCTAGACAGTTTGCATTGGACTAATTCACATATCCAAAATTACAAACTAAAATTTTACAGAGTTCAAAAATTAAAATAAGCGGAAGATATCCTGGGGTTCAGGAGGAAGCTGAAAATTTTGCACCATACACCCACGTCAATAGTGTAAGCATTCTTAAATGCATCGATCTACCTCGACTTTTCCATTTATCGTTAAAGGAAAGGCTCCCGTTATAATCATTCTCTGCATCGAATCAATGGTCCAAAGTCTGCCCACATACGATGAACTAAGCCAGAGTTAAACTTTGAGCTTGGACAATGTATGTAGTTCACATATTCTGCTAAGTTTTTAGGCAATGTGAAATGCCATACAGTACTCTACTAAAAAGTACATACTTGCAAGTTTTCAACAATATTAACTCACCAGATCCATGGAGAGAGAAAAGATCTATTTCTCCAGCTCCCACCCTCCTAGTCTCATTCCAGGGTCATAGTTTGTGAATAGCCTAAATTCATTCCCAAGTTTGCTAGAATGTTGAGGCCTAAAACCACATGAATGCAATCCTAAGAGCTCAGCTGCCTTATCCTTCTGCACGTCTCCTACAAGTCAAGAATATATAATCCATCAGATTCACCAGAAAGCTGGAAAGAAAATACAATGCAACTTCGTTGGGAGTGCTAGCAACACTCGCTCTAACACTTGCTTTTCAATACCCTCACATCTAGAACATCCACATCACATCTCTTCATTTTAATCAAACTAATTAATTGCAAGAGGAAAAGGATACTAAGAGCTAGTGACAAAAAATTTCCATCATTACAAGCAGTCCAAGACCAAGCAAGAAAGAGATTACACGTTAAAACAAGAACAAATACCAGTAGATTACTGTCTCCTAAATTAAATATATTGCAAGAATCTTCTCTAAACCCTCAATTTCCATCAACAAAGAACAAGGTAATTTCTCTTTATTGTTTCTTCTTGTTCTGATCAATTATACCAAAGTGATCTATAAACCCGCTAATAATCCACTTAATGGTAGTTCAATCAACATATTTGAGCAACAAGAACGAGACTAGCATCTCCAGTGAAAACCCAAGTGTATTTTATCCCAGATTCAAGAGATCCCTTGTATTATTTGAGATCAGGTCCAAAACTCACATATTCTCTACCAAATAAGACTAAAAATCCCACAACTTTCTTGCAAAAGGTCCAAATCCAATTGTCAGCCAAGGTAATATCACATAAGTAAGTTTTGGTGCAATAGAAGGGATTCTAAAAGAGAGGAAAATGGCATAAAAATAAAGAGACAGGGAAAGCGAATCAAAACTAGGCAACAGAAAATTTAGGGGAAGGCAAACATAATAATCTGGAACCCTATAGGCACTTTGTCATTCCAAATAGAGTAAAGAGATGTAAAGTGGATGTTGTAAACAAGCAAGTGCTGGAGGAAGTGCTGCTAGCTTTGCCCTAGCTCTAGATATCTAATTCTATAGAAAATCTCAGGTCTCAACAAATTTACAGATTGCTGAGATTGGACTAGTAGCATTATATAGCAGACTCACTAGAGCTTGCAAATGAGAAAGAGTAGGACGGAGAATGATCAATGTTTACCTGTGAGTAGAAGCAAATATGATTTTCCTGGTATTGCAAGAAAAGAAATTGCTTGAGCAACCTTTTCTAAGCACTCCTGACTCTGCCATCATAAGCATCAGTTAAATGAGACCATGGCCTTTTCACATGACTATTGAACAGTTTGCAGTCTATCAACTAAACGGAAACAAAAAAAAAAAGAAAAAAAAAAGAGGGAAAGATCCAGGGCACAATGACAAGAAACAAGCTTCCTTGTATAAATATCCACCAGGGACTACAAGACACAGTTGAACAAAATTGAAAACCTGTAGCTTACTAAACATGTACAAGGAATTACCGATCAAGTAGAAATTATAGCACAACAAAATCTGTAATAAAAAAAGAAGAAGCAAATATTAGAGATCTTCTAAGTAGGTCATTATGCCTGAACAAAGGATATCTAATTATTCAACCAATAATCCAACAGTTCAAAACCAAATATGGCACAGACAGGTACCACAAAATCTTCTCCTTGGCAACCTTAACATAAAACAAGTAAAACAGACATCCTCAATCTTTCGGTCAAAACAAAAAAAAGATACCCCATTAAATAACATAAGCACTAGTAATACTAGATACTAATTACATGGCAAAAACAACATGAATTAACACAAATTTAAGTTGAAAGAAAGGCAAACTTTATAACTAACCAAATAAGGAGGATCTGCAACAACAACTTGAAAAGCATGCTTAAGTTGACCAGGCAAATCTTCTGGTTTATTATAATCATAAAATGTGAAATCACTCCCATATTGCTCAAATCTCTTGTCATACTCCAGTAATTGCACATTCACACTCGGATCAATTTTCTGCCAACAAAAAAAAGAACCCACTCACCCAAAAACCAAGAAAATTAACAGCAACCCATCAAAAAAAGAAGCAAAACCCAGTTCAAAAGTTTCAATTTTGTGTAATACCTTGATGTAAGCATAAAGGGTTGGACAAGCGATACAAACTGCGAGTGAACTGGGATTGGTTAATAAAGCAAGAACCTCGTTTGCTACAGTCTCTGCGGTTAACGGGTCGTACCAAAACTGGCTAAGCCTCCAGTCCTCTGCTACTAAGGCTACTTTCTCTCCGGTTTCAGAACCTTCTCCGTCGGTTTGTGAAGTTTGGTCAGTGATGGGTTGTTGTTGTTGGAGGAACTCTTTCAAAGCAGCCAGAGCGTGTGAACTTAACGTTGGAGGGTCGTCGTCGTCGTCAGTGAAAGCGGTGTCGTTTTGAGGTTTCACTTGCTCTTCTTCCATTTTGTAGCCCTGCAAAATGAAATTGAGGGGACACGGTGCCGCTTTTGTTATTTTATGGCATTGATGAACCACTGCACTAGGAAAACGAGCTTCAGGGAAACAGTTACTCCTTGTATTATACAAGGGGGTATTATACAAGGGAAACAAGAATTGGGCCTAAGCTAAATTAAAAGGGCCCATGATGAGTAATTATCCAAAAAAAAAAACACTCATTGCACTGTCCTTTGTAACAACAATCAAATGGCCTATTTTGTAGAGGCAAAATGATATTATTCATTGTCAATTATAATACTCAAACAAGAAATGCTTTTGATTCTTTTTTTTTAAATAAAATAAAATGGCAACATTATTTTTAAAATAAAAAAAATTAAAAAGAGTCTCTAGTGATATTTTAATATTTTCATCATAGTTATTTCATAATAATATATTTTAATTAGAGACAAATAATTTTTTTAACAAATAAAAATAAAAATAAAAAATGATTGACTCATGTAACACATGACCCAGTGCACATGTGGTGTAGTTTCTGACATCAAAAAAACCCAACCACAATGTCGATTGAAATGTCTAATAGATGAGCATTTGATGATGTGGCGAGTATAGTGAGTATCGCAATGATAATGTTTTTTTTTCTCTTCTCATCCCCCTCTTTTTTTTTTTCTATCTAGAAATTTAAATTGGATCAACCAAAATTTAGAGTTGTCATTCTATTTATTTATTTTTTTTAATTGTGGTCTTTATTCTTTTGATTGGTCATTATTGATTTTGATTTGTTTTTCAATTTCATCCATTACCATTTGATTTGATTTGATTTTATATCAAATATGTCCCCATTCTTTTTTTTTCTTAATTTAATTTTTAAATTTTTTCCTTCAACATTTTATTTTATTTATTTATTGTCAAATTTTAATTCTCATTATTTTGATTGCTATTTTTTAATAATTTTTTAATTTATTTTATTTTTCAATTTAGTCCCTCATTATTTCTTTTATTAGTTTTTAATATCATATTTAGTCATCATTATTTTGATTGTTATTTTTTTTCTTTTTTAATTTTTGATGATTGAGAATTTTGCTTCGTTATGTTTTTTGTTTTTGCCTTCTATGAAGTCATATTAATCTCATGATCTAAGTCACTGGTTTTGACAATTAGCCCGATTTAACTTTGATCTTTTTCGGTCTTTTTTATTTTTTTTTAATTTCATCATTTGACATTAGGTTATTAAGCCTTGAGCTTTCTGTTTTTTTTTTGTGGGATTATCTTGGGTCGTGAGTTAGTTAAGTTAACTCAAATACTTCGTTTTTTTTTCAATATTTTTTTTCTTTAAGTTTGATAATTTTTTCTAGGTTTTTTTTAAGAATTTAAATTTTTATTCCAATCTCATATTGCAGGTGGCTGGTTAGTAGAGTGAGCTCGAGTTGACTCAAGTTTTTTCCTTTGACATTTTTTTTAAATAGATTTTTTTTTTAATTTTATCATTTAATATTATGTTATTAGACCTTGAGCTTTATTATTTTTTTTGCTTTGTTTTATGTAGGGGTATTTTAATCTCATATCCCGAGTCACGTGTTAGTCAAATTAACTTATATTAACTCAAGTTATCATCGATATTTTTTTTTGTTGTTGGGAGAGGTTTGACCTAACCCGCCATATAATACATGCAAAAAAATCTACTTGATTTATTCTTTGATGAATGGACAAATTGGATCGAGGAAGAGAAATCAAGGTGGTTAAAGAAACTCCCAAAAAAAAAACCATAACTAGATTTTTTTATGAAGTAACATGTCAAAAATATGTTCATTAATTACTCATAACATCATTATTTAAAAATAAAACTACACACACACACACATAAATTAATAATATTTAAATTAAAATCCCAACCAATGAAAATTTATCATCAAATTATAAAAAAATGAAAATTTAGTTACAAATACTAAAAATATTATACATAAAAAAATTAAATTAAAGAGAAATAATGCAATAACCAAAAAACAAAGAAGAAAAAATAAATAAACTAACAAACAATATTATTTATAGAAAATATTAAAACATATATTTTTTTTTCAATAAAGCCAAATTATCTCAAGCACACAATTAACCATAAAGGGCTAAATTTCTCATTTATAATTTTATTGGTAACAAATCCTTCATTAGACGTTAATATTTCTTATTGGTATTCCCTAAAATAATATTAAGTATTTGATAAAGCAGAATATTTATAACTAAATTCTTGATTTTTATTTTATTTTATAATGATCATATCGATCAATGCACTTATTTTTGACACCTAAAGGAACTGGACGAAAGAGAAAAAAAAAAAAAAAAAAACTCAATGAAAAACATACTAGAAGAGAGAATCTATATAAAACAAATTATATAAGGGTGAATTTTGTATGAAAACTAAAAGGGAATATAAGGGCAAAACATATCATTAGTCCACTTTGATTAGTTTATCTATTTTTAGATAACCGGGGCGTCCGAACTAGTTTACGCGTACCATCACTAATTTCCAGGTCCACTGAATACTCTGCAAGCCCAATGGGCAGATAAGACATCACGGAATGACAGACATACACATAAAGGATCGAACCCGGATGTAGAAAAAAAGTTATTTCTTTTCTTCGCTAGGCCACGACGTCAAGTGCAATCCACTTTGATTAGTTGAACGCATAAGTGATTGAGATATGACCTTTTAATTAATTAATGTACATTGATCTAATTTAATTTAAATAAATGAATAATAGATAATAAGTACTGTTAAAACTAATGCTCAAACTCAACTCAAAATATATATTTATATTATATAAATATATTTATAAAATATATATATATATATATATATATATATATATTTTTAATATAATATAATAACTACACACGACATAAAGCATATATATATATATATATATATCATTTATCGTTTAATATACTTATACATACTAAAATTTTAACTATTTTGTTTTTTTATTAATTAATAAATAATAATAAAGTACGGATGATGAATAACTAGTCTCTTCTTCGAAGATGAGCTTTCAGTACTGATCAATGGCTGAATTCGTTACTCCCATGAGATACGATTGAAGATACAGATTTTGCCGACACAGAAGCAGTAGGGCTAGTAACATCTCGTTCCACATTTCCAAAATTTGCTTTCCCGGTCAACATTTTAATAGCTATCTGAGCAACTTCGGCAAACCAGTCATCCTCCGGCAACGTACTGGCAAGACAATTTTTATTATGGTACACATTTCTCTGAGGTTGATTTGTCGATAACGTTTGTAAAGTAAATTGAAAGGATCTTTTTTTATTTGGAAAAAAAGGCATATCAGCCGTAACATACAAAATAGTATTATGTTTACTGCGAACAAGATGTACCTGTAAGGATCTACTCCAGTAGCAGCTACAGCATCGATCGCTCTTGCTATGATGTTCTTAATAACTTGATGTAGATTTCTAGACAGGTAACGTCCTTGAGACGAGAAGAGCAACACAAATTCCATATCCAAATATAACTGCATAGAAATTGAACAATTAATTATGGCAGAACTGCATAATCTACCGCGAAAAATCTACATCAAATATTGGCGAATGATCATCCTCTTGAATATACATACCTGTTGAAGGCCAAGAGGACCCAGAGGTTTTGGTCCCTCCTCTATCTCTTCCCAAAAGGTTTGATCATCAGAAAGCCAAAGGATCACTGTCTCTGTGAGCCTCATTAATAGAACGGTCGCAAATCTTTCCCGGCCTATGAACATATCGGTTGCTATGCTTGCCATCCGGGTCAATTTCATGAAAAGTTCCTGGAAGAAATTGCAGTCAAGTAAATCTGCATATCTTGATGCATTCATTTCTAAGAAAAGCATTTCCACATGAAGTTAATAAAATAAACCAGAAATAATCATCAAATATGTATTCAGGTTACGATTACTTGTATTCTCTATATGTGTGTTGAGACACGAGGACTAAACCAAGTGTCTTTGATGGATAGAGCACAACCTATAATCACTCCAAAACAGACCTGCAACTCAGTCTAACTACCTGGAAAATTAGAGACGGGAACCATTCAGGCTCCTCTACGTTGTCATCCAGACTTGTGTAAATGTATGCATTGAGATGAGTGTCACCATCTTCTGTGAAGATGAGATCAAGAGCATGCTGTCTGCAGAAGCTATCTCGCAAGCGATCAACTGAACGTTGAAGCTTCTTCTTCCACTCCCTTTGTTCCGGAAGACGGGATTGCCTTTCTGAAGATCTTTTAGGTTGCTCGTCCATTCTAGGAGGCAATGGCAAGAGCTTCATGGCAGCATATGGGAGCAGTTCATCTGCTAACAATGATGCATTAGCTAGTAAAGCTAGTTGCTGGGATTCAGTTTCTGCTATCCTGACAATTTTACTTCCTGAACCTTCCAAGCTCTCTTCAGTCTCTGCTGAACTCGGTAATGCACGCATTAACAAATTGACATAGGAGTTGAACACTTGAAGAACGCCTCCCAGTGCAGAACCATCCAGCTGAAGGCTCTCAAGGGGTCCCGCATCCTCAAGAAAGTCCTGAATTGACAATACATGATTGGTGAAGTGAAAACTTCTTGAGTAATACACGAAGGAAAGGGCAAATTAAAGCCAATTTTAATAGCGAATATGACAACAATCATCAGGATTATGGAGAAGAAAAAAAGAAGAAGCCAAGAAAGATTCTAAAAGCTTTCCATTTGTGAAGGAAAAGATCTTATAGAGGAAAGCACTATTAGTCACCTGAATCATGGAATTGAACCTATTAGCACTGCTTGAAAGCTTTGGCTGTGATGCCATTGCACTACCAAGAGATGCACTTGAAGAGAAAGGACGTCCGCCTGCTGGTGGATAAGTGAGCAACCAGTCATCTGCAGCAGCAAGTGCAGCACTGATATCTTGAATTTTCTTTAAATTGGCATTCAATGCCTGCTCAATAATAGGCTTAAAAAGTCTCAATAAGACGGTAGCAAGGGACAATCCACGAGCTTCCAACAAAGAACAATGACCCAAGCATATATGAATGCACTCAGCAGCAACCCGTAGACCTCCTGAAGCAGCTGATGAAGCTAGGACATGCCTCTTTAGAAGAAAAGCAAAAGCCTCAGTCTCTTTGACAGCCCAAGTTACAAGTTCAGATGTATATGCAGGTTCCTCCCCGTAAACTGCCAAAGAATCACTTGCTGCTTGTGCAATGGTGGAAAAGACAACTTGTGAAAGTGCAACAGTATATGCTCGTCCACATGAATTGTTGGATGAGCGAAGACTCGGCAAACTAGACTTCAACTTCTGGTGGTGAGAATTGAGCAACAATGTATGGGCACGGGGAGCATCTCCGAGATTTTTTAGAGCTAAAACAGCTGAACGAAGCTCTTGTCCACGAGTCGAAGGTTGGCTAATGGTATCTGCAAGCTGATAAGCTAGTTTCTGTCGCTGATCTCTAATAGCTGTCTCCAAAGTAATGAGTGCAGTTGGGCTCAAAGAGTGCTTCTTCCTGGATTCGTTAGCTAATCCTTCTCCTTTCTCAAGGGCTTGCATAGCTTCGTCCACTCTCCTTTCTGCCAGTAGAACTTCAAAGGTGTCCAAGAACTCAATCAACCAATCTTCTGACTCAGAAAGCTCACCATCGTCGAAATTGGACAAGTCATCTGCTATAGAGTCTTCAGAAGCAGCCCACAAAGAATCAATGCGAGCATGTTCGCTCAAACCGTGAACTAGAGCTGCTTGAGTCGACAGGAAATTTCTCATAGAAATAAGCTGCCCCTCAAGATCTGAAATCTCCCTTGATGTCCTACGTAAAGGAAATGAAAAACAACAAATGACAGCAATAACGTTGTTTTTTTCCGATGTAAAAACGCAAGCAGAAGAAGATATATATATAGACAGGGTGGTCTAACCAACCGTATAAAGGCTGCATAGTTAGCATAAACACTTTTTCTCATTTCCTCGGCAGAAGCCCTTTTCAGGTCCACAAGGTATGAACACAGGTGCCTTATTTCCTACATATTTAACCAACAACGCAATCATCAAAATCCTTCACATTCTATTTCCCAAGTGATGACATAGCCTGTAAATACATACATAAAAACATAAAGCATGAAGAATAAGAGGAGACCTTCTCATTCATAGTCTGGCTTTTGGAGGTGACAAAGGCATTGGGATCAAAATGAGAGTTCTTGAAGACCTTTAAGCGATCACTTAGCGTTAGATTTCCTTCCAGCTCCGCTGAGTCTCCTATGCTCGACGTTCTCGACATTATTCTTAATTTTGTTCTTGATCACAATCATCTTATTTCGCTGGTTTTTATTGCGGGCATATTTTGTCCTTGTTTCCGCCTTCAATGAACACGCATGACTCGCTCTCTCTTCATTTTAGCTGGAAGGTCAAATAACCAGTCACTTCTCTCTTTATTCATTAATCCTTAACAAAGTCTCCAAGTTACAAGTTTCCTCAATTGGGTCCCTTATATGTTGATGATTAAAGATGTTTACTCTCTCCATTAATTTCTTATGTTTGAGCTTTAGAGCCAGGAGAATTTATATTCCAAAATGCAACACATTGACATGAAGATGCGCTTTTAAGATTATATATATAATCTCTTATCATCGTATAAAAAGCAATTAAAAAAATATCTTTTATCATCATATAATAATAATAAAAGATTTACATTAATGGTTAATAGTATTTTCTATCTCCATTATGTAAATTGTGTAATAAGATAAAGTGATGTCGGGGAAAACTGTACGTTTTTTTTCTTAAATGAGTGAAGTATTTTAGATCGAAGATTCAAATCCTATTTGTTTGTAGGAAAATAGTTTCTTTTTAGAAAGTGATTTTCATGGAAAGTGAATTTCTAAAAAGTAAATTATTTTTCAAGGTTTGATAATGTAATGAAAAATGAGTTGGAAAACACTTTCTTGTGTTTAGTTATATCATGAAAAATAAGCTCAAAAATAACTTTTTAATTAGCAATCAAAAGAATGAAGACCGAATCTAACAAATAAAAAAGTTGAAAGATGATGAAATTAAAAAAAATCAATTAGAATAAATAGTAATAAAAAAATATGGACCAAATATGATAGATAAAGAATTTCAATTAAGAAAATGATAAGAGAAAAAAATAACAATTAAAAGAATAATGATCAAAGATGAAATTGAAGACAAAAGAATAAAAAAGGATTCAAAAGAAAATATATAGCAATCAAAAGATCGAGAACTAATTTGATATAATCAACATAACAAAATATTTTAGAATTTTCATAATTTTAAAATATTTTTCATCCAAAATAAAAAGAAAATAATTTCATGAAAATCAAGTTAAATTATTTTTTGATAGAAAAGTATTTTTCAATAATCAATTTTTATAATGATAAAGAATCACATAAAAGTTTAGAAATAAATTTTAGGAAATGACTTTCAATGCCCTAATCAAAGAAAGTGACATTTGGAAACCCAATTGGAAAAAAGTTTAGGTTAAGGGATGAGTTCAAACTTGTAAGACTAATTTGAGGTTCACCCTAATTATGATAATAAACTGCCAAACCAGCTAGCCAACAAATCACAGCTGACCACACAATCTTTTTTTTTTTTTTTTATGTAAAGAGAAAATCTCTCATTCTAATTAAAAGGGTGAAAAAGAAAAGTAGGCACAATCCTAGTACTTTAACTGACATAACCTGTACATTAACTACCGACAAAACCACCTCCTTGTTTGTCTCCTCTCACCTTTTTCCAAAAAGCTTGAGGAAATGAAGAAGAGAGGGAAGTGACAGAGCTAGAAAGAAATGGAGAATACTGTAAGAAATGTGGGATGTGAATGGCTTAGATCCAAACAAGAAGAGCATAGAATTATAGCTGATTTGACTGGCTTTGATAACTTGAAAGCCATGTTGGGGGCAGAGGATAACATAAGGAGAAGGAAAGGAACACTGAAGACAAAGAAGAGGAAGAGCTACGGTTATTTTCAGTTTCAAGCTCAAGAGGATATGCCTGTATGTGCCACCTCTCTCCCTCTCTTTTATTATTTCTGAATTATTTACTAATGAAATCTTGATTTTCCTAGTTAGATTTTATTTCAACTGTTCTTCACAACTTTGAATTCGAATCTTTGATTATCTTTTTTTAAATAATCAGCTTCTTTTTGTGCAATAAATGGAGTAGAGTAGTTGCAATCATATCTGGCACCTCTGTTGTATATGGTATTGTTGCCTCTGCTGATGAAGTCTTAGGTTGTAATGATTCTGTATAGCACAAACACCTACTTCTTCTCTATTTATGAGTCTTGTACTCCTAGAGAATCTGACTATCAGTTGTAAAGTTACAGTATATATTAACATTAATAATATACTGTTTAAGAATTAAAAAGGCAAAACACTTTCTTTATTACCTTTTATTTATCTTTCAATATCGAGCTAGGTTGGAGGCATAGATTAGTGTTACCAATGATGCCAAAAGTTGCTGGAAATTGATTAGCTTGTGCATTTGATGGTTCTCTGTTCTTTTTGGAAAGTGAGCACTGCCATTTGCAATTAGTTTAGAAAATAAATCTTGTCTGTGATGAATCCATGAAAGGATTCTTGACTTGTTATATTAAAATCTGTTACCTGAAGTTATATCAGTTTCCTTTCCTACTTGGCTTTATGTTAATGCTGTAAAAGAAAAGGAATAAGGAGCGACCATAGTGGAAATGACTAAAACATTAACAGCTGTTGATGGATTAAAACATGGTGAAGTGATCGATTTTTTTTTGCCATTGTTAGAAGGTGATTGGGTGATTTCAAATATGAATTCTTGCAGCAGTGCGGCAGAAATGTTACCAGCAGATAGTTTTATAGGGAAGGAAACGGAGTTGAAGTTGATAAGAGATAGAAAATGTAATTAGGTATTTGACTTGGCTCTTATATTCGTTCACCCCTTAAACCTTTGCTCGGGTTTTAGATTGAAAATGTTAATTTCTCATATTTATGCTTTTGCCTTTTGGAAACTGCTCTGCTTTTCTGAAAACACATTGCGAGTATTCCCTTTGAGCTTCCTAGATACAGTTTAAATGGCTATTATTAATCGCATTGAGCTGGATTGGAAGCATAAAACGGGTAGTAGTTGCATCTAGATGAAAGAAGTTGAAGAAGTGATTGGGTTCCATATCTACTTGTGAATCGTGATCTCTCCTAGTAGTCTTACTTATTAATCAAATATAAACACTTTACTTGATGGTTTTCTGTTCTTTAGGTAAACAGATGAATTACAGCAATCCCAACTCCTAGAAATGGTTCTTCCTGTATTGAAGGCTATTGCCCTAAAATCATCTCCCTTTTTTCTGGATTTTAGGTTAATGTTGCAAAAGCAAAGGGACGAGAAGCTACAATGGTGGAAGGGGAAAAGGCATTAACAGTTGATTGTACAGTCAACTCTGCTGGGTTAGCGATTTCTTGCAGCGGTTCAGCAGAAATGGTGTAGGTGGAGTGCTCTGCAACAAAGGAAACAGAGCAGAAGAGGATAGAGAAAGAAAATGTAATTATAGTTCTAGCTAGGTTTTGTACTCATTCACTCCTTAAACCTTTGCTTGTATCTTAGACTGGATAATTTCCACTTTCTCATGGTTATTGATTTTTCACACTCTTACCAGCACTATGATATTGCATCTAAGATTGTTTCAAGTACAAGACAGAGATTGAGTGGATACCAGTATTATGCCTTTTTACTTGTCTAGTGACATTGCATCCAAGATTCTTTCCCATACTAGAACTCTTATATCCAATGACCTTTTTTTTCGGGACATAAACAGGTGGATACAATGGTGGAAATGACACAAGCATTAGCAACTACAAATGGGGTCAACTCCTCCATTGCGATTGGTGTCTCTTTGTCTTCTTTGGAAGGTAATATTAGTTTTTGTAGGGGTGTTGCTGAAACAGTACCAGCAGAGACATTCATAGTGAATGCGATGAAGCAGAAGAGGAAGGTAAATGTAATTTGATTTCACCTCCTTTTCAATATATGTACCCTTATGACTTATACCATTGTCCTAGTCTTAGATGGGTAGTGACGCTTAGTTTGCCGCAGTCCAGACTTCTAAGTCTTACCAAAGCCTATAAGAACTATAATCCAAATAGCCTCATGTAGAGTATGCTTGATCAAATAGTTCTTGTTCCCTCATGCATTATCATGTGGTTTCTGCTTGCAATGGGAGTTTTCCAGGTAATATCCTCTTCGCCAGTGTTATAACTGGAAGTGGAAATGGGGGTCGTTGAGTTTCTTATGTCATAGTCCATTCCTCTAGATTTACATCTTGCATCATTTCTTACTTTGAATAGTTGATACTTCTAAGTTGTTACCCACCTTTTATTTGGACAGGGAAGTAATTGTAAGTTTTAGTGTTTTTTTAGAAAGATAGAGATGAGATTTCTCTTCTATAGGTTGATAGGGCAAGCAAAGAAATGCAGGAAGATACAGCAAAAGGCATGGAAAGAGAACAAGTTGAGTTTACAGACAATATTGTGCTTCGTCAGCTTCTTGTGAGTTGAAATTTCTGTTCTCTGATTAAAATTTTGAAATGTTCGATCTTATTATAAGCTCATCCCCCCTCCTTTAGCGGAGAACAAGGTACTTTGATGGTCCTTCATACAATAGTTGGGAGATGTGCTCCAATTGTGGCCAAGAAGGTCATATGGTATGCCAATGCAAGATGCGGAAGCGGAAAAAGAAGAAACTATGCTTCCTTTGTGAGAGTTTGGATCACATTGGGAGGCGTTGTAGAAAGGTAGAGTACAGATGTATTCTAGAGATTATAATTTATGCACTCTCATCATTGTACTGGAAAAGTAATCCAAAAGTAACTACCTTATAAAAAGTGCCAGGCGATAGTAGCTGTGTTTTTTTCTGGGTAATTTGCAACGTCTCTAATCTAGATGAAAGTCTCAGTGGCAATTTCTTTCAGAAATTTGGGGGAAAATGCAATGAAGGTCTGTCATGTTTGTTTACTGTTTTAGCACGCTTCATCGGTTTCTTTTCAAAACTTCTCCACTGAACTATAAATTGCCAATAATACGTTAGTTTGTGCAAAGTTTATGCAAATCCTTGTCGACATGATTTATCACACAGTTTATATACTCTGTGATATCCTATCACAGAATCGATACTGCTCTGTTTGCAAAGGAAGAGGCCACAAAGCCAGATACTGTCCAGAAAGGGACCAAGAAAGATCAAGTCATGGTATTTGCTTACAATGCGGAAATTCAGGGCATGATATGTTTTCATGTACAGCTGACTATTTGCCCAGTGATCTCAAGGTCTGTGTACAATCCTGATGCTTGTTCGTGCCTTTAATGTCCATTTACCTTTCTTTTTTATCAAGATAAAAATGGTTTTGGCATCCTGCTCAGTGCAAGTGTTATTTTCTTGTAATGCAGGAAATTCAGTGTTATGTTTGCAGAAGCTTTGGTCATCTCTGCTGTGCTGACTTTCCAGATACAGATCCAAGAGAGGTTTATTGTTATAACTGTGGAAATTGAGATCATACGAGTATAATAATTGGTTTTCTGTAATGAGAAAAATGACTAATCAAATGGATGTTTTTCTACATTTGATGCACAAAGTCATGTGGAGCAACTGGCAGCACAAAAGCCTATACTACATGCTACAAATGTGGAGAGGAAGACCATTTTGCACGAAATTGCAGTAAGCAAGGGAAGGTTAGTTTCTTGCCTCTAGTTGCTTGCTTTTGTCTAAGAAAATCTCTCTCTGTCATGCACATACAACACACATATAGCACGCATTATTTTTATGATTTAGCTGTCACGCAAACCTTCATTTGCTTGTATGCTTCAGGGTGGACAGGGAAGAGAACAGGCGAGCAATTAGCTTCTGTTTCAAGGACTTGACAGAAAATGAGAAAGTTCATGGAATCTTTTAACGAGGACATGATAATCTTCATAGACACCAAAAAACAGAAAATGAATTGCAAGGAAAGGGTAATTATGACTACGGATAAATCAAGGTTGAGCCGTTGAGGGTAACTTGATCATCGCTACAGTCAAGAACTTGTTCAATAGCGAAGCGAGGAAGAATAATTGGATGCCACCTCCAAAATCAATCATAAAGGCCTTCTCCGAAGCCTCAGCATTCTCGTGAACAATTGAAAATCTCGGAACTTCAATCACAAAGATTGTCTTAGAAGATGTTTAGGCCTGAGTTACCATTATGTATCATACATTGGCAAATAATTCCTTCTTGTTCATTGAAATATAAAGGTACCCTCTTCGATTTAACCAAGTTTATCTTGCCCTTCATGGCACAAGATATCATCCACTATATATTATCTTTAAACTAAAAAAACAAACTCTATATACCTAAGGTGCCTAGGTCCTAATAACATCAATTCTTATTTGACAATTGGAATAGTAGTGAATGAACTTGGTTGAGTTTGTACAAATTTATAGTAGGGGAAGCAAGCTTTCGAACATGTTTGGGAACGCAGTGCAAATCGTGTTCTCAAAAAATTTTAATTTTTTTTTTTTGCTAAAACTTAATATGGTTTGTACGTTTTGGATCGTTTTGATTTGCTGATGTCAAAAATAATTTTTTAAAAATAAAAAAACATCATTGGCATGCATTTCGGCACAAAAAGTTATTTGAAAAGCAACCGCTACCACACTGCCAAGCACCATTTCATCCAAGAAGAGATAAGAGAAGGTTGTGATCCACATTTCATCCAAGAAGAGATAAGAGAAGATTGTGATCCAAGATGCTATCAAACAACCCAATACTTGCGCCCAACAAGGCTTATAAAGCATCCATGACAACTTTACTTGAGTCACTACCCACAGTATCTGGCACACCCTTGAACAATCCAAAGATTTAACATACACCCCCATAAATCGAGATCCTACTACTAACACTTAACCTGAATAATGGGTTCTTGGTAGAGTTAAAACCCTGCACAAAATTGTTATCAGCAAAGGAGGGAGAAGAAGATTTCTGATTTGAATTCAAATTAATTACTTTC
>Ga0307507_10007044_pt1 | contig 16649 bp, 20 predicted proteins | sample 7_EM_MG_FD_207223 | JGI IMG/M metagenome (GOLD analysis project Ga0307507, IMG submission 207223) | Populus trichocarpa ectomycorrhiza microbial communities from riparian zone in the Pacific Northwest, United States - 7_EM | ecosystem: Host-associated > Plants > Roots > Unclassified | place...
AGAAAACTGGGGTAAAAGGCAGGATAATGGACAACAATAAAATGTGAATAAGATGTACAAAAAATTATATAACCAAAGAATGTATTTTGGGAAGAAACTCACCTGCAAGTGGAGTTATAGTATGAAGTGGATATGAAGGAGGGAGAACCGAGATTTGAACCGGTGGTGAAGCACCTCCAGAGACACTTCACAACAGTTCAGGTTCAGCAACAATTCAGTGAGTTCCCATGGTTCAGAGGAAAATTTGGTCTTTTTGAACTGTCTGTAAACCGTTTGCTGAATCATCACTGAACCGCTCACTCTGACTCCCCCTATTGTTATCACCTTTGATAAGAGTAGGATACTCTTGAGGATAACCAAGTTCCTCAAATAGGTTCCAGAGCCAACAGGCTTTGTGCCTGGCTTCAGATAAGGCAACATATTCCACTTCTGTTGATGAGAGGGCAATTGTTGTTTGCTTTTTGGATTTCAAGGTGATTGCTCCCCCTGCTGCTAAGAAAACATAACCTGATGTTGATTTATGATCATTGTGGTTCACAAAGGCAGCATCAGCAAATCCATGGGTGATGTTAGAATTATTGTTGGGATTCTTGGAGGTTTTTGAATATGTGATGCTGAGATTTTTGGTTCCAGCTGAGTATTGTAGTATCCATTTGAGCATCATAACATGCTGAATACTTGGGTTGGCAGTGTAAGCAGCTAATTGGTTCACAGCAAACAAAATATTGGGCCTCTTGCAGTTTGCAAGATATTGGAGTTCTCTGAGAAGTCTGGCAAAAGAGTTGCTTCAACTCCTTTCATTACCATCAGGATTCAGCTTCAGTTTCACATTGAGATCTAGTGGTGTTGCTATGCTATTTATCTCACTGAGACCCTTGCATTCCAGGATGGATTCAATGTATACTTTCTGTGAAATAGTCATGGAATTTTCAGTCTGTGTTATTTCGACACTGATAATCTTGGTTGGTTCACCAAGATCAGTCATCTCCCATTTGGTATGTAAATCTGATTTTGTTTGCGACATGAGCTCATCAGATGTTGTGAATAGGAGTATGTCATCCACCCAGACTGTAATAATTGCTGAGTGGTCACCATCTTGTTTGGTAAAAGTGCATGGATCAGAATGCAAGCATTGAAATCTGAAATTTGTAAGTTTCTTGTTGAACTCTTTATTCCATTCTCAGCTCAATTGTTTTAGGCCATATAGGGTCTTAACTAATTTACAGACCCAGCCTGTTGTGTCTTCATATCCCTTGGGTTGGCGCATATAGACTGTTTCCTTCAATTGCCCATTCAGGTAAGTTCCCTTGACATCCATTTGTTGGATTTTCAAGTGTTTAATTGGTACTAGCACCAATATTGCTTGGATGGTTTCCATTCAGATGATGGGCAAGAAGGTTCAACATAATCATATCCCGGTCATTGTGCACATCCCTTTTAATCTAGCTTTGTATTTGATTATTTCACTGGCTTTATTTCTCTTTTTGATAAATGTCCATTTGTTGGCTATTGGAACAGCATTTGGTGATTTTGCAACTAATTTCCAAGTTCCCATTTGTTGGAGCTGGGTTAGTTCAGTTTGAATTGCCTTTTCCCATTCTGGCCAATCTAAGGATTTCTTTACATCTTTCAAATTTGTGAGTTCATCACCAGCTATTATGGCAAATAATTTCTCATCTGATGCTTCATTTATCTCTTCTTTCTCATCAGGAAAGGGATTTTGAAGGTATTGGTAGTCTATGTGTATGTCTCTGGTATGCCATTTGTTTGGTAGTTCTTCCTTGTCATTTCACACTATTGCTTTTGTTGCCTGATGTTGGCTGCATGCTTCCCTCAGGCTCCCCCTCACCAGGTACATCAGGTGTGATTATCATAGGTTCTGGTGGGGTTTCATCATTTGTGAGGGTTAGGAAGCAAAAATTTTGAGAGGTGAGAATTTTGTGGGTTTCTGCATTATAATATTTGATGGATTTTGATCCATCATCATAACCAACATATATTCATCGCCTTGATTTGGATTCCATTTTTCTTGGTTGTTTTTGATCTTGAAGTAGAACCCAAATGGGAGCTTCAAATTCTTGTAAGTGAGATACATTTGGTTTATTTTTAAACCTCATCTCATACAACATTTTGTTGTTTAGAGTTTTTGTGTACATTTGGTTTCAAAGATATGACAAGTGACTTATAGCATATTCCCATAGAAATTTGGGTAGTCCATGTAACATTGCATGGGCTGGTTCAACAATTGCACAGTTCATCTGTTTGGCTATGCCATTTTGGGAGGGTGAATAAGGTGTGGTTGTTTGGATTTCTATCCCTTGTTCCCAGCACCAAGTTTTGAGGTCATTGTTAACAAACTCTTTTCCAAGATCAACATGGATTGCCTTTGGGTTTTTATCCTGTGTTTTGGGGTATGTTGAATATTCTTTGACCTTCTGTGGAGCTTCACTCTTTTGTTTCAGAAATTCTGTGGTACTGAATCTCTCAGAGTCATCAATGAATAGAATATAATAGTTGTTTCCATTAATAGACTTGATGCTATATTTTCCCCATAAATTGATGTGGGTAAGTTCTCTGGATTCAGTTTTCTTTTCAGTTGCTTTACCAAATGGTTGGATAATTTGTTTCACTTCAGTACATGCAATGCAATCTGGTTTTTGGGTTTGCATATCAACATTAAAGCCGTTTACTAGATTGTTATCTAGCATATGTTGTAGTCTGTGGTAGCTTGTATGGCCAAATCTTTTATGCCATCTTTCCCAGCTTTGTGCTGGTTTGGAAGCAGAAAATATTTGAGGTGTAGCAGTCATGGGTTTAAGAGGTCTAATGGCAACATTCATTTTGTAGAGGTTGTTCCCTACTTTGGTGCCTTGCACTACCAAAATTCCATCTTTTGTAATGAGAGTTAATACTCCCCCTGTTACTATAAAATGTCTTCCCTGTTGGTCCCATTTTCCAAGAGCAATAAGGTTATTGTGGTTGTTGGGAATATAAAGGACATCCTTGAGTTGGAGGATATATTTATGGTTATTGTACCAAGACATTAGTTCAACTGTACCTTGTCCTTTGGTTTTAGTTACTAAGTTCCCTACCCCTGTCACTGTTGTGGTAGATAATAGGTGGAAGTTGGTAAAAGCCTCATGTTGGTTACAGACATGCAAGGTTGTTGCACTGTTGGCAAGCCAATTATAAAAGACAAGTCATGTATCATATTCATCAGGATTGATTACATTTGGATTATCAAAATTGAATACTTGTCCTTCCTTGGAGGTGTTGAACATCATTTTGGAGGGCTCGGATTCATGAACGGTGAACACAATATGTTCATCATCATTGATGTTATCCTACCCTTCATTTGCCTCCTCCCCTTCATTTGCTTCCTCCCTCTGTTTGTTCTCTGTAAACTTCCTTTTCTTATTTCCACTCTTATCAATAATGGCTTCATATTTTTGTTTTAATTCCTTTTCCTTATTTGAGTAGCAATCTTTGGACTTGTGACCGAATCGGTTGCAGAAGCCACATTTGCTTTGACCGAGGTACCTGCAATCAGTAGTCTTGTGACTTCACATGTTACATTGGCCACAGTGGTTGGTGTCTGCAAGGCAACTTGCAAGGGAAGGCTTAGGCTTATAGGTAGTGACTTGATGAACAGTTTCTTGTTTCATGGATTTCCCAGCTTGTCACACATGTTCTTCCTTCAATACTCCAATGAATTCCTGGGAAGTCACATGAACTTTAGGGACAGTGTTATTGCCCTTTTGGATACTGATGTACCATGACATGAAATTGTCCCAGGATGGTGGTAAAGAGGAGATGATTGCAATCTTGAATTGGACTTCCAGGATCTTAAAATTGTTGTCGTCAACCAGGTTAAGATGTTCCCAATATTTCTTGAGAGTTGTCAGATGTTCACTTATATCATTGTCATCTTCAGCTGTGGTATGCCAGAGGTTCTGAATGATGGTGACAGCTCTCCTTGCTTTTATCTTTGTAGATGGCTTTGAGGTTACACCAGGTTGTGTGGGAAGAAGAACAATGTTGAATATGAATGAGTGGTTCATCTGCAACATTTTGAGTAATAAAATGCTTAGTGTAATTATCATTCTTTTTCCAGTTATCATGCCCAACTGGATCCTCCTCTTGACTTGGTTGCAAGATCTCCCTGAGGACATACAGTCGCGGACAGCCAAAGTCAACTAATTTGGTGATCGTGATATGGTGACCCTGCACAACCCTCAATAGTACTTTTTATTGCAGAAATGTGAAGATTAGGACACAACACTTCAATTTCCACGAGCCAATTTTTCGATATTGATGAAATGAGAAATTCTACCCCAAAAATATTGGCTGACCTTGAAATGTACCCTTAAATTCATGAAAAATAGCGCAATCAACTCCTTTTTCAATTCTGCATCTGATCCTGGAGTTTGGGACAAATCTGATGAGCTGTTCTTGTAGAAAAAAATGATTTTATACTATCTAAAATGGCAACTCAGGGTCTTCCCATCCCCATGGACCCTCAATGAACCCTGGCTCATTGACCCCCTCCTTTTCCCACTTTTAGTGGATTGTACATTATTGATTGAGTCTAATCAAAATTACAATGTTTAGCAACTGTCACTAAATTTTTCGGTCATCCCTGGCATTGGGAGCCTGCCAGGGGGGTCCCAACACCTGTTGAAGACCCCTGCTGAATGTCCAAAAATTTGGCCAACCCAATTCCTTGTGGGAAAAACTTCCGAGGGATGTTTTTGGACATATTTTCACATCCTGAGTTCAAATCTGAAGTCAGATTGCCAAAATATTCTTTCCTTCTGAAGATACTAAATTAGTTGACTTTGGCTGTCTGTGACTGTACAGCTCAACCTCACATAGTGCAAGGAGAGACATCATCCATACATGCCACATAACCCAATTTGGACCTGTAAGTCCATCACTGATCACCTTGGTGATGGCGCCCTCACAGGTTTTGATGAGTGGAATGGTTGGATATCAGTTGATTCCATAGAGATAGTGGAGGTGTTTGTCAAGCTTTCAGGCATGATGCCAAAAAATGTTTTATTTTATGTGATAAAGTTTGTTGACAGTATTTTTTGAGTGACTAGTAACCTGTTTGGAAAGTCCAAGACAGATTTGCATGTCGTTGGGGCCCATAACCTGTTAGAAAAGGATAGCTCAGGTTACTGAGGAGTGTCAATGTATGTGGGCTAGTGTTGCTGCAGCTCTGGCTCAGAGCCAGCTGAAGCCAGGAGCTGAGCCGAAATTAGCCAGAGTCCAGCCAGACCACTGAGTGTTGACTCACACATTTTGGCTAATTCCAGTTCCAGCTCAGAAACCGCCTGGAGCCAGCTAAGCTGGTCATAAAACATAACAGAAAGTTTTGATCAATATCTATAGAACTTCTAGATCACTATTATACACCATTGTAAATATGTAAAACAAAACACCAAAATCATTTTGCATGAGTCGTACGTGCTTCATCATGCAGGGAAGTCATAAGTGTCTCATTTTGTTTTTTCTCCTGGGTTGTCTTGATGCTCACACAAATCTGCCTTGCATCAAGTTCTAACCATTCCCCAGTAAGCACATCCACAGTCCCTTCTGTCCTGTTCACAACAGCCAAGATCATTTTTGCTTGGTCATTTTCATACTGATGATGAATTCATTGAACGTGTTTCCCACAGTTGTCACCCTGAATTATGACCAGCAATCCATTATTGTGTGTCAGATTGGGGTGCTTGAGGGAAAGCCATTCAGGAGATACAGCCTTGGAAGTCTTGTATTTATTGTGTCGAATACTTGGTTGTCCATTAACCAGTGTAACGTCAACCACGATCTCCTTCTGCTTAAAGTTTCTGCCATCAGCTATAACCCTGAATTTCTTGCCGATGAGTCACAGATCTAAGAGTGGGTGGGCAACACGACTGGGCTGCACAACAAGTTGTTTGCCAAGCTCTGGTTCTGTGATGGGCATCCGAGATGATGAAGAAATAACTGAATCAGGCATCGGAGTCATGTTGCCAGGGAGCTGTGAACTTGGATTTCGGAGTGGATTAGAAAGATGGGGCTCGTGGTGTCGAAGCATAGACAGTATTGTGGTGTCATGCAGTTTAGAGTGGGACCTATAATATAGGGATGATCAGTTGAAGCCTGTTGGTTATGAAATCAGACATACTTGACACCCACAACATCATTGTAGTCTAGTACAATGGTCTGGTATGGGACAGTGGGATCCCAATAGGAGAGTTGTGCAACAATTTGAAGGCCACTGAGTGTGTCCTGGCCATAGAACACCTTTGACAATGGCTTGACGACCTGTGAATGGATGATTTACTTTGGAAACTAAAACCGCCTGGCCCAGCCAAGGCACCTGGTTGGACTGCGCTGAAGATAGACCTTCATCGTCAGGATTACTTGGCGGTGGCACATGAAGGACTTCTGGGGTCATAACTTTTAACCAATTAACATGGATTTCAAATTTCTGCAAAAAATTAGTCAAAGCAGTGGGTGCTAGCATGTAACTTACCTTTATGTGATTGTGTTCATTCTCTCTCAATGGATTCAAGCTTGTATTTTGGATGACATGGACTGTTTCGCCATCGACACCATCCACCCACCCTGTCAATTCTCGAAATGGCCCACTGAGAACTTCAACAAAATCCCCAATGATGATGTGCTTGTGCAGCTCAGTCCAGGTAATGCTTATAATGCCTTTGCCATTGGCTAAATCTACTTCAGCAGTTTCTGTCCCAACGCTTTCAATAACACCTAACTTACCAGATGAAGAAATGAGAACCTGATCGCCTTTGTTGAAACTCCATTCTGCAGGACAAGGAAATCTAGCTGCGAGGATAGTAGGATGATGAGATTGTTGAAAGAGAAAGAAGATAGAGGTAGACATGAAGACTGAGGTCAATGAAATTGAAAAAAAATCAAATTCCTTGATGATCAGTCCATCTGAGAAGATACTGCCCCTAAATTTGTAGGTTCCATCATCCTGTTTGACAGTGGGGGTACCATAGACACACTCTACAGTATTAGGGTTGAATAGTACAGGTTCTGGAGCAGTGGCAGACCGTTTCCTCTTCAAGGTCAAACCTGCAAGATTGGGTGGTGGGAGACGGGGAACAAGGAGTAGACAGACTCCCCATGACTTCAATGCAAGTACATACCCAACATCTCCTTTATACATTCCTCTGCGAACTCGCACCCACTTCCCCACATCCACATTTGTCTCAACATCCTTCATTGTCAGCAGCTTTGTCCAGTCCCTGAAGTCAATTTGCTCCCAGATGATTCCAGTTCTACAGCAAACAATTCCAGGTGTAATTTTGAGGAGGTGATTGATATGTTCGTTCATGGTCATTTCCAGGTAGACCCAGCCACGAATTGAACCCTGCATGAAGGCCGGATGCAGGGAGCTGCCAACTGGAGCAAAGAAAAAACAGGCTGTTCTTTTATGCCTAACTAGGTGGATTTAACATAGACATTCTCATCATTAAAACAATTGAGAAGCCTTACCCTGCAGGCAACTTGCCAAAGTGGAAAATTGCTAGAGCTAGGGGGTATCCTGACTTGAATCATGCCATTGTCGGGATGTTCAGTGGCTTGTCAGAGTGCCAAGTTTCTACTGCCAGAATTTAGGGACCGTTCCAAGATCTCTGCCAAAAGTTGGCTGAACCCATCCTCTTGATCAGGGAGTTGCCTCCATGATAAAGGCTGTTGGTGAGGACCAGCTTCATCCAGCTCAGCAGGGTGGTCATCATTGAAGAAGTCATCTACATAAATTTTAGTACCATGGAAAGTAATTCAAGGTATAATGAACGCACCAAATTCAGTGTCCTCCAATCCTCCACCCATAATGTTGTTGTCATCGTCCACACCAGCCTCAAGATCAAGAAACCTATGAAGGGCCAGAGGAATCTGCTGGGAAAGCAAAATGAGCACAGTGGTGGACGAATGTCCTTGGAAGTCGGCATACTTGGCTCATTTTGCTTGTCTGTAGATAGGTAGTCAGCCTTTAGATCTATGAAAACACTCATTTATTATGAAAGATCAACACCATGACTCCCTCTGTATGGAGGTGTGTTATCCACCATGCATCCAGGCACCTTATCCATCATGTACCATGAGCACGTTATCCATCATGTACCATGAGCACGTTATCTATCGTGCATCCGGATGCATCATCCATCGTGTATTTGACCGCTTTATTCAGCACGTATCTGGGTGTGTTATCCGTCACATATCCAAGTGTGTTATCCATTGTGTATGCATGCATGAATATGCCTTTGGCATTTTTATGCATTCTTATGGACATTTTATCATGGCTTGTACTTCTTTTCAAAGCTCCATTCAACTATTCTAACGCTATCTACTAACTACAAAGTGTTGGAGGTACTCACTGTGGGTGATGGCAATGATGAAGTGGGATGGTGATGGTTAGTGGAAGAGTCAGAAAGCGTGTGAACCTGCCAGTGTGTTTGGTTTTATTGCTTGAGAAGTTGAAACGTCAGGTACTCAGTCCCCCCAGACACTTTGTAGTTAGTAGATAGGTTTAGAATAATAGAAAGACGTATGAAAAGAAGTATGAGCCACAATAAAACATCCAAAAAATGTGAACAGGAATAACCTGCCTGGTTCTGTTGATAGCGCCGGGACATGTGATGGGTGATGTGCCTGGATATGTGATAGATAACACATCCAGACATGCAATGCCTGAACATGAGATGGATAATGCACCTGGAAATGGGATGGATACATGCCATGGCATCGATTGCTTGTTTCGTTTCATACTGAATGAATGATTGCACAGATTTGATAGCTAACTACCTACCCACAGACAATGAAACCTCTCGCGATAGCAATATGAGGCTACACTCAAATCGCAAATGCCTCAGTGAAAACGTGGTGTCCTGAGTGAATACCAGTAGAGGAAAACAGTTGTTTTATGCTCCATATTGCAGGTATGACCATTCATTCATCATTTCTCCCAACTGAGATGCTCATTTTCTTCAGACAATCGTGTCTTAACCCACGCCTTGCCTTCAGACTGATGCTGTAGATCTCTGAATCGATGCAAAGGATGATTTGCCCCTGCCAGATCTCTCGATTTGGTATGGGTTTGGAATACTCTATGATTACTATGTCTCTTGATGGGCTTTCTCTTCTGTCCTTCATATGGACAAAGGTCAGCCTTACTCCATCACTATTAACTTTGTGCTCATTTCGCTTTCCCATCAGATCGTTCACCTCATGTTTCTGGCATTGTTGCCATGAACATGTAACTGAGGAATGAGCCGAACCAACAATTAATGACAATGCATAGGGTAAGAGTGTAGATTTTTCTCATCATATGATTACTTTAACCCAACATCAATTGTAGATCAAGTATCTTGGTGGAATTCAGCTTGGCAGCATTGCTACAGTCCTTGTGTTTCCCTCTGAATAATCGAGTTTGATGTATCTGTAACATGTAGTCTGAAGTGTGTATCTCAGCATATGAAAACTTAGTAAATGAGTTGTTCATTGCAAACATTGACTGAATTAATTATTATGATGTTTCAATCATACTGATTCCTCCATTGTATTTGATACACCCCCTTACAGCGTGTGATGCCTATTATATTAGACCAAACTACAATTCTCACTGTAAATTGCCCAGTTTCCATAATGACACAAGGTAGAGGCAGACGAGCCGCACCTGCACAATGGCCAGAGCCTCATCCTACAGCCGGATGTAGAGCAGCACCAATCAACCTTCGTGAAGATCCCAGTTCTGGAGAAGACTTCAATTTCACTGGTTTGGACAAACATTCTGCTGATGAAGATGTACAGCACAAACAACCACCAATCTCTCCCACTAGCGTTGAGCCCACAGCTGGTTCTGTTGCTTCCACTAGACCTGCCACACCCTCTGAGCAAGCCTCAGAATTCTCACAGAGCTGAACAGCCCCTGATATCAATTTTTTCTTTCAACACGGATCCAAGGTACATCCAGTAACAAGAACTATATGCAATCCATGCAGGTACATGGTCCTCCACTGTAATTATTACATACCTTTTACTGACAAAGATTGTTGTTTAGGGTGAATGGGATAGACTTATGCCCTGGTGCAGGTAGCTACTCAGCGAGTACCTCAAATGGCCCACTGTGCAATCACCTCATGAGCCACCACAAGGAAATATACCTCCAGAAGTGTCAGGAAATGGGATGGAAAGTCCCTGGAATAGCTTCTGTGGCCCCTGAACGTGAAATGCAACATCCTCCATTTTCCCAGAATGCTTTTCTTCAACACCTCTTAAACTTTATTATTGTGGATGATCAGGTTGGTGAAGTACGCTTTCAATATATGTTATTGGTCTAACCTCCTTCGCAGTCTATATATGTCTTTGAATGCCCAGAATTTTGACAGCTTCTGCTGCTGTTACATGAGGAGCTACAGGACGAAGACATTCCCCACCAAACAAAGATGCATGAATCCATTATCAAGGCATGGGAGTCATATTTCAAGGTCCTCAAACAGGAATTAGCGGTATGTTGTTTCAATTGACCACTATCTCCCTTCACCAATTATTCTAGGATGCACTGGGATGAATTTCCTACACAGCGGATATTTGGTCAAGCAAAACTTGGTATCCATACCTGGCTATTACCACACATTGGATCCATCAAGACAAAGTTACTAATGGCCTCCAGCTGTGTTCGGTGCTAATTGCATTCCACTGTCTTCAAGGAAGTCACAATGCACCCAGGCTAGTGAGGATTGTCCTCCATCTATTGGACTGAGTTGGGATTACACTTAAGGCATGTCTTACTTTCAATTTCTTACCCCTCTCTGCTTCATGCTGACCCCTGTGCAGGGAGGCCATTGGACCCTCAATAACGCCTTGCTCAATGACGCTTTCCTGAAGGAACTTGCGATACTGTTACACCCTCACAAGGTTGAGTTCAATCACAAGGAAAACCATATAAGATGCTTCCCACATGTCACCAATGTGTGTTCCAACCACATCATCAAAGCCTTCACCAACATCACCCTGGTGGATGATACAGGGGGATTCATTGCATCCACATCGGGCCCTCCAAGTGATCCTGATACCCAGACCTATGAAGAAGTGGTTTCACATGACCCAATCACCTTGTGCCAGAGTACTGTATGAGCAGTATGTGCCTCAGGTAAACAACATGACCATCTGGCAGAAGTAATAGAAGATGGAAACAAGAAAGGGTGGTTCAAGTCAATCAAGGATCTGGCCAAGACCATAAAAGTTAGGCAGGTACAACTTATACATGACATGAAGGTTCATTGGGACTCTCTTTATTTAATGATCAATCAATTTCGTAAACTATGCCTGGTATGTTTGAACCCTGTCACTTTATAAGTGTATACTTACTCATAAGATAGGCTGTTGAGTATTTCCTTTCTTTGCCAGTCAATAGAGAGCTCACTAAACTTAGGCTGACAGATATGGAATGGGCTGTACTCCAGGATTTCGAGATCATACTGGGTGTATGTCTTTAACACTGACTTCTGTTCAAAGCTAAGTCTTTCTTTTAAGTGCCCCATGAAGTGCAGAAAGTAATGTTGAAAGAGCACACTCCTGTTTTATCAGGCGCAATTCCATCCTTCGAGATGTTCATGATGGCGTGGGAGCAACTTGGGGAAAAGCACCCCTGCTTGGCATGATGGACAGATATTGGTATCGAATGGGCAACAAAATATTACAAGAGAATGGATGAATCACCTGCCTACATCATCGCGATGTGTGAGTTAATAGTTCATGACTTGTATGTCATTTAATAACTTGACATGGTCAGTTCTCAATCCTGTGGTATGATTGTCATGGATTCGACAACACTGGGAGCTGCATTATGTCACATGGGCCATCGCAATCATAAAGAATACTGTGAGTCTCAGTTTGTCATGATGACAGTACCCTAATATACTTGTTGCAGATGCAAAAATACCATGACCATCTTCACGGACTAACTGAACCTACACCAGAAGCCTCACAGCATTGAAGCTGGCATGATTTAGCTGGACAGTATGGCCTCCAAGATATGATGAATGTTTCACGCACTTCTCTGCAGCTGGGCCAAGGAGTAGAAGAACAGTTTGAGTCATATGGGAATGGGCAGCTCTCACCGCTTGGCACAGATCTGGTAGAGTTTTGGGTGGTAAGTACAATATTTCGCTAATATTCTACTTGCCGATACTGTTTTGTTTGCAGATGAACAGAAAATTCCATCATGTATTGTTTGCAATGGCATTGGATTACCTACCAATTCAAGCCTCATCTGTCCCTTCGGAGTGTGTTTTTTCATCCAGCACCGAAACCAATACAAAAAGGCACAACCGAATCCACCCTATTTTGATGGAAGCACTTCAAATGCTGAAGTTTTCCCTCAAGAAGCAATGTCTAAACTTTATGGAGGGATGGGCAGTCTCAGAAGATGAACTTGAATACTATGCAGATGACAATGAAGATACAGCCAATTTGTTAGGGAGGCTCACTTTGGGGATTAGGGAGGAGGCCATAAGTATTGATGAGGTAATTCATGCAGTTGGACAGGATGATGAGGATAGCTAGGTCATTTTTTATTATACATGCACTTCACAATGTTACGCTATGTCAAAATTTATCACGCATTTACCTTCATTATATTGAATGTGAAAGTCTATAAATAACCTACAACCAGCTCAAAATGCTGGCTCAGCTGAGCTGAGCCAGATTTGATCGGCTCCTGAGCCATCACAAGCCAGAACCAGCAAAAAGCCACCATTTCAGTGAGCCAGCTTGTGGCTAGCCGAGCCGCAGCAACACTAATGGGCATTGTGGTATGGCATATGGTGATGGCATGGCATGATGGCATGGCATGGTGGCATGGCAGGTGTTGAGTGAGAGGGTTGATGAGGGGTGTGGGGGTGGAGATCGTCAGTGTGTGTCTCTAGAAAAACTAGGGAGGGAGGGGTTACTGACCTTCCTGATGGCATCTAGCCTTACTACATCCCACACCTCCTCAGCAATCATGCTGAGGAGCTTCTGGTTTATGGGCATGATGCTGAAGCCTTGCCCTCTTGCAAGGTCATCATGCCACTGCTGTCTGACCTTGGCTTGATAGGTTATGAGGACCCTTTCACTGTTGGGTCGTGATTGCATAGGCTCAAGCTCAATGTTGAAGTAGAAGTGGGTGAGGGACTCCATGTGCTTCCATGGCCAGTCACAGAGCTCCATGTAACATAGTAGTGCATTCTTCAATTGGTGCCAAGTGAGGTCAGTGTCTGGTATGACATTCTGGGATGCCTTGAACGAGGTGACTGGCTTGAGTGCAACAAGGTCATTGACTTTTGTGAGGCCATATGTGTCGTCCAACTGGGCTCTGCTAGAATCTTGTGCCTCAGCACATCCTTCATCTGTGAAGTACCATAACTTGACAAAACTGAAAGACTTTAGTTTCCCAAGTGTGAACTGAGAGGGTTGGGGCATGACGTGGTCTGCCATGATCTTGCTTTCATTGAAATCATTGATCTTTGGCTGCTTCTTCTCTAGTTCCTTTCTTTCATCTTCTTTCTGGTGCTTGTCTGCCTCACAGCATCTTGTTTCATCCTTGTCTGCCAGCCTTGCCACTTCAGCCTGTTCTTCCAAGTCTGCTTGCACCTGTAGGTTCCAGGCCTCGACCTCCTGTGTGTGGGTTTGGTTCCAGGCTGTCATCAGTTGTTTGATCACCTGGTTGTTGTTGATTTGGCCATTGTTGGAAAGGATTTGCCTGACCACAGCATAGGCCACTCCAGCGAAGTCTGGGCATGAGATGTTGGTGGGGTCCTGCTGGATTCGCACCATGGGAAGGAGGGGTAAAGGATAGTAGTGTGCAGAGTTCTACTGAAGTATTGAAGGAGTGTAGTGTATACTGAAAAACAGGAAGGAGCTAATGAACTCTGACTTCTGTGTGACGAACAAGATGGTGGTGTGAAAGGAAAAGCGGCATGTGCCACCCACTTGTTCACTCAAAGACCCTATTCTAATGATTCACTTGTTCCTTGCTTCTCTAGTGAATCACAAATTATGATCATAACTTTCTTCATATCTCTGTTCACTATGATATTATGTCATTATCATTTCAGATTTTTGGTGAGGGGAGATTTATTTTGATAGTCTACTGTAGGCTTAGATTAGCTTTTGTACCTACCATGGTCTACAGAGGTACAGAGCCTACAAAGACTATGTAAATATGGCCAAACTACAGCCCAAGACTGTTTTCCTGATGAAACATTGAAGTCTCCACATTCACTGCACTTTTGGGGAGCTATGAAGAGTGGTTCTGGCAGAATGGAAAGAAGGAGAGGAGGAGGGCAAAGAGGAGGTAGGTGGACCATAATTGACGATGCTGATGAACAAAAGATTTATTTGGGATCCCCATCCTAGGAACTGTTCCTCTGAGACTTGAGTTATACATATCAGGTTTCTACAAATCTTCGAGGGGATTGTTCTGGCATTTGCAATGCACTCATCTGCCACAGTCATTAATGTCCACATTCTGAGCCTTTTCTGCCAATGCTTGCACATATACTCTCAAATCCAACTCTCTGGCAAGTGACAAGTCTGGTCTTATTCATCCTGTTCATGCGACGACAGTTGACTTGCAGAACAGCTCTTGTCGGAAGAAGGCTTATTGTGTCTCTCTCCATGCACAGATGCGATGTGCCCCTTTCCTTTTTTCAACAAGCATCATTGCCTATGTCCACAGATGACATGTTGTTTGCATCTTGCTCAAGAGTCACTGAAACCCCAGGGCCTTCCTGTTGGCCTTTTCTATTGTTCCACAGTGTCTTCTGATTATCTGTACACACATATGTATTTCAGAATCGCTTGTGATAAATTCCAGATGCCCATGTTTTTTTTTGTATAAACCTGGGTCTGCCAAGGGTTGTCCTCCTTACTGGGTTTTGAATGTGTATGGATCCAGATACTTGGAATGGAGAACATTTCCTTATATAAATTTCAAGTGAGTTGGTATTTAACAGGTCGATGGCAAGCATCAACCTGGCTCGGTACCAGCATTCTTTGGGCACAGATGAGAATCCGATTGTCTGTGATATAGTGAGAAATACTGATGAGGATGCTGGGTCGCTTCTCAACAAGGAGTTGAGGACTTGCAGGCTGGTGAATGGGCTTATGACACTTGTTCAGCAACAAGGCGATCACAGACGAAGTAATGCCATGTTCCGTAGTGTCTTGAGGGAGTGAATTATGAATATTATCCCAGCTGGCAATCATTTGCTCAAGCTTGAAAGGAAACGCAACGAGGGAAGATGGGTGTTGAGTGATTGTGTGCATGTGTGGACGGTGAAGGGATGTAGAATGTTGACCACCACCGGAGAGTTTGGGGTGACCTGGTTTGTCCCCTCTTGCCAGCATGTAGTTTGGTCCTTGAAGCTTTCTGAGAATGATGCTGAGTATCTGTGAAGGTGAGAAGGACATGTCGGACTGGGAGGCAAGGAAATGGCTTTGGGAGATGAGGTCAGATTGAGGTTGGCTTTGGCGTGTTTGATGTTTCAACATCCAGACTCGGGTGGGGGGGGAGCTCAGAGTCCTCAGTCAATAGTGCTTGAAAGTCTGGTTTTTTGGTTTTTTGACCCTTTTTTTGAGCTAGAACATTGCAATAAAAATCCCCTGTGACAATTGGGGTTTGCAAACACAAAATTTCAGGGTCAGTCTGGTCTTTTTTCTGGTCTTAGACCGAAAAAAATTCCTTTTCAGGTGCCCCAGCTTCATTGGGGAATTTTTATGGCAACGTGCTAGCAGCAAAACTGACCAAAAAGGCAAAAAACCGGACTTCCAAGCACTATCAGTCAACCAACCAACCACGACGACGAATGATGAATGAAGGACCCGGATGATAGACTCAGCTCGCCCAATATGCAATATGTAAAACTCGAGCTCAGATTTTCCTTCGTTCGTGCAACAGGATTAGCATTCAGAACTGCGTTTTATGCAAGTTTTGTGTATGGAGACGTCAATAAAGTCGTTCGGAGAAGGAGATGAATAGCAAACCTACCTTGTCCTTCAAGTTTAAACCGGGCATGTTCGCTCGACGTTCGGCTTGGTTTTTCCGGATAGGATATGTAGCCGCCCAACCCCGAACTTAGCAGAGATGTCATTTTGTGATGTCGACGCGATTCCTGAGACGTCGACTCGGAGCCACGATCGACCAAAGCCACCAGGCCAATTGATCAGCAAGGTACAGGTGCTGAGCACTGAGTACTAGTCTTGAAGCCTGAAGCCTTGTTTCGACTAACAAACGGTCCATCCAAGGCCCCAACGACGGACGGAGAGGGCGACCCTGGTCCATGTGGGCAGGCATTGTCCGAATTCAAAAGAACTCTGGACGACTCGGAAGCGCCAATCATTGGCAAGGTTCGCTTCGAGTTTAAGAATTGAAGAGCTTGAGGCTGAAGGTAAGAGTACATAGTTAAGAAGTTGGGTTTTCGTCTTGTGATATATGCCAATTATGGACTTTGGAGGAAGCCCAGGCTGTCGATGGAAGGTGCCAACGTTTATTTGGATGTGAAGGTGGATTTTAAAAAATGTGAAAGAAATTAACGTCATTGAGCTGTGTCCAAATGTCGTTCGAGAAACGACTCTGA
>Ga0307507_10007046_pt1 | contig 16646 bp, 15 predicted proteins | sample 7_EM_MG_FD_207223 | JGI IMG/M metagenome (GOLD analysis project Ga0307507, IMG submission 207223) | Populus trichocarpa ectomycorrhiza microbial communities from riparian zone in the Pacific Northwest, United States - 7_EM | ecosystem: Host-associated > Plants > Roots > Unclassified | place...
CAAAGAATGGAAAAGTGATCAAAAGTATCCAAAGTGAGAAAAAGTTCACCTTACTGCCTTTTGATTCTTTTTCCACTTTTTTCTCCTTTTTCATGAAAAAGAAGAAAAAAGTGGAAAAAGTAAGCAAAAGGCCATTGCTCTTTTCCTGATGTGGGAGTACCCCTCCCCTCAGCCTGTTTCTTTTGAAATGCAATACCATAAAGAATTGCAATCAGCTGAAATCAAGGGGGCACCAGGATCAAAATCCTGGACTGTGGGTAGAGGAGGGGGGGGTCAGTGCCAGGCTATAAAAAAAAATTGGAACCCCTCAAAACATAGGTGCAAAACCTCTATTTGAGGAGGATAAGCCATATTATGTGCTGTACAAGCAATATATGCAGTGTTTTCACTCATAAAAATAAAATTACATGCAAAATACCACAAATTCTATCACACTGACCCTTTCAGACACTACTTCCTTCCAAGTTTCAGTGGATAACAGGGTAATTAAAATGGTACTCCACAGTTATATACTCACAGGTTTGCCTGGTCATCTTTATTTTACATGGAAATGAAATTCAAAACTTGGATTTATTTATTTATTTATAATTATGATGTCATATTACCATATTTGGCCTTGTGCCTGATTACGTAGGCCTGGTCTTGACCTTAGAAAAAAATTCGACCCCTGGTCCTTTTTTTTAATCCTGGTGCCCCCTTGGCTGAAATGCTGGCGGTCACCCTATGAGAAGATGCGTAGGTTTGCCGGTTGAAACGCACACCACCCACCCCCGCCAAAAGAGCCTGGAAGTACACCTCTATTGCCCCGTCCATCAAAAAAAGACTTCAAAAATTGGACTCCGAACACTGTCTTATTACGCTCGAGAAGAAACCCTCTGCATCACTAAAGGCGTAGGAAAACGGGATGGCCAATGTCAGTACCAATAGAAGCTCACCTTTGCAAAAGTAAGATGTCCGTCATCCAAGATCGCTTTGAAGATCTTCCTGGTGGGAAATACTATGGCCCAATCGCCATGATCATATGACAAATGCGAGTCCGAACGTACTAGAGAAGATTAAGTGAAGGTAAACATGGCAAAGGAGTGAAACCAACGGGTAACTAGGTTATTTGTTGGGTCTACAAAAAAGTTTGTCTCCGCATCTTCTCGAGTCCCCCAACCTAGTTGATCGGCATATATAAGTAGGCAGACAATGCGTGAAACACCGTAGCCCCCATTCTGCGGGCGACAACATCTGCATTATGGTTGATACAGAGTTAGCTCGCTGTATATGCCAAACATTTGCACAACGAAGACTGGGCATGTTTCAGTCGCAGCCAATGTTATAGTTATGAGCTCACCAGTTGTTATTACTGATTATAGTAGAGAAGTAGCAATATGTAGGAGGGGTAGCCTTACCAGTGCCGAGAACCACAACGATAATCACATAAATCTGAGGGGATTTGCTCGCGTCGCACCTTGGCGGACAAGACATATAATTTATTCAATTATGAGATTCCCGTGACTTCCAGAAAATCGTTGTCGAAAGGGCTAGAGAGACAGTAGTATAAACTTACATAACCATATTTGGGTCCAATACTGACTTAGGGTTCCATTCAGTTGAACTGTTCAACTCCAATTTGATACAAGATGGGCACGTACCCTTGGACGTGGAGAGTAATACCGTGACCTAGGTCATAAATCATAATGCCTCACGATCAAGTCAGGGTATACAAATGAGGTCCATACATGCGTTACAGCGAGGGCCTGTGTTGTCAGATTGTCAGAATATACGTAGGTCTGGGTCTCAGAGTAGCAATTACCTTCAAGTCCCCGAGTCTAGTATTCAAATCGATTACAATACCATTCAACATGGCAACCAGTACCCGAGTAACCTAGCATATGAAGGGTGTACGTTCATGCCAAACGCTAAGTTTGACATATCCAATAGGCTGGAAATCCCAAACGTCCAGCAGAAAGATTGTGGTGGTATAGGGTGAACGCACCATGCCGCACCGGCCTAAATGGAAATCAGCATCAAGCAGTATTTGGTACCCATAGACGAACTTACGACGGATTTCTGAAAAAAGGCGCCCCATCGCGTGAGCAAAGTATTGGTAATCGATTCGGTAGTTATTCCAAAGAGACTTTATGATGGGTCACATCAGCTGCAGGAGCATAATATGAAACGACAACTTACATGGCGCTGATAGTGGAAAATCCAAAGAACGCCGCACGAGTTACGAAGAAATCGACATCAGTGTCTGTCAAGAGACGGCTGGAAAGTCCGTTCAACTAGAAGGAACACCATTTTAAAAACGAAAAAAAAAAGTTTGACAGGCAGTGGAAATAGCTCTGAAACACACCATGATAGTGATCATGCAGTGCGAGGGACTCACCCTTATCACTCTTGGGACCTTCGGGTGCCTATCAGCCCCAGATAGATGAGAGCAAAGCGTGACAGAAAGCATGTTTTTACAGCCCATTCCAATGTCACAAGGGTCTTCTTATATGATCAGCATTCGGTTTGACTTTGCAGTTTCTGTTGCAGCGTCAGCCGAATTTACACTGTACGGTCTGCTTGGCCACCCCTAAGAACCTGTAGAGCAAGACTGAGAAAGTAAAACTCCAACTAGAAATGGATACGAGTTTCCATTGGTTCCCGACTGATGACCATAGTTTGTGCAACGGCTACTGCACGAGGATCAAGTTTCACCATCCCAGGGTCTTTGCCAATAATTCAACGTGCATTGTCTGTACGACTTACAAAATTACATGAATATCAAAAGTCCAGAAGAGGGGGGGGGGGAAACTGAAGGGACAGATAGTCAGCGATATTCTGAAAGAGATTTAGAAAGAAAAAAATCAGTGATTCGATGTAATTCAACAAATCCCTTCCCCATCTCCATTTTTGTACACGAGGAGACTTTGGTGTAGGTCAGGGTTTCGTGTCCGCCCATCGATAGAATCTCATCCAAGAAGAAAGACAAAGTGTATGGAAGCACGTACCATAGAGATGGACAAGATGATGGAGAACCCTTAAGAACAATTGGTTAGACCGAGGCCAGACACAACGGAGCATTGAAAAAATATCAGACAAGGCTGAAATCGATTAAGAATTCCACATTGTGTTTCGGAATGTGGTAAAGTATGGTTATAACGAATCCATCATTGAAAAACGCGAAAGAACAACACTCACGGCTACCTTTTATTCGACATCGATGAGAGCGTTGAGAGAGAAAAGACAGTATGTATCAACATCAACAAACAAGGCTTTGATCACCAATTATTCTGCAAATATTTATAGCCATGTGTCCCATCTCTGTCCTTCCTCTCATCGGCCCTTCTCTATCTCTGGCAATAATTGACGATGGAGTCACTCCTTCGATGGTCTATAGAAAATTCGGTTCCTCGAGACGACTCGTCGAGCGGTGCTGCACCTCTAGAACGCAAGCATCTGGATCCTGGGATCATAGATCACATTCTCGGAAAATCCGATGCTGAGCAAATGAAGGATAATATGGCAGTAGCATTGGATGTGTCCAAGAGTGAACAAGAGAGAGTTGAAGCGTTGGATCATCTTGAGTTGGTGAGTGCTAGTCTGCATATGTTGAATACCACCAGGTCGTCGATTTTAACTCAATACCGATTCAGCTTGTTGAGCAAATTGACAATGCAAACAGTATTTCACAGCTCCTATCGTAGTTGTGCTTTTCCTTAATTTTTTTTTGTAGATCTCGATAAATTGGGTCTCTGGCAGCCCTTGCATGCCCTCGCGACTACCGAGAAGTCTACTCCTGACATCCAGGTTCAAGCCTTATGGGTTATTGGTACTGCTGTTCAGCACAACCCAGCGGCTCAGGATGTAGTGAGTGATCTCAAACTTTATCTAATCAGGGTAGAGTTTGAGAAACGTTGACAGTATCTATCCCTCAATCCGTTTCCCGTCCTGGTTTCTTTACTTGATGCGTCTTGGTGTCCATCTAACGCGGTCAGGGCTAAGACCCTCTACGTCTTATCTGGACTCCTGAGGCACAACGCTCATGCCGTGAAAGACTTCACCGCTCCGGAGGTAAATGGTTGGCCCAAATTACGCGACAGTTTGCGGGGTAAGTTACTGACATCCTTTCGATGTTGTAACAATTTCACTTATAACCCAAGTTCAGATCCCGATATTTCCGTTCGACGAAAGGCTGTTTTCATCATGGGCACACTTCTCGCGTCTAGCCATGTCTCTCACCTACCTCGACCATCCCAAAATAATATTGCGGATAACTCTATTTCCCCTTCCTCCAACGCCACACCACACAACATCACGCCAGAATCCAGTGCTCCGGCCGATCCAATTCACCCCAATTCACATGCTGCCAATCTGAAAGACCCATACCGAATCGCCACTTCCGAACTCACTCTCGATGCCATGCGTGAGCACCGTATTGCCGAGTATGTTGTCAATTCCATAGTCAATCCTCTTCCTCATGGAGAGGATGGAGAATTCAGCGAGGCAGACCTCGACTATGAAGAAAAAGCTATGAGACTGGTGCAAACGTATGTCGTGACATGCTCGGCGGAGCTCTCAAACGAGCAGAAGAACGCGTTACTGGGATATCTTCGTGACTCCCAGAGAAAACATGACATGCCTCATCTTTTGGATAAATTAGGGCTGTCCTCGGAAGAGTTCAATGCGCTTACTGAGAGGCTTGGACAATGACAATGATATACATAGGTATAAGTAACTTTGTTCGAGTTCAAGACTCGATTGACAGATTACAGAATGTCGTTTTTATGCAACATTATAGTCTTTGTCAACAATGCTGCCTGATCCACCAATCAATAAACCTCCTTCCCATCAACAACTACTGCTCCTTAGGCTCCATTATCCGAAAAAGGTCCAATCGTTTTGTTGTAGGGCAGGTTGCCAACTTCCTCGCAATGAGTGGATTCAAGATGTAGCCAGAAAAATATCGGGTCACTGGTGACTGACAGGACCTCATTCGCTCTCCCAACCGTTAAGCCGATCGAAAATTGACAATCAGGAGGTTAAATTAATGTGTTGATATTGGGATCAACTCGCAAAAGTGAATTTGGCTGATCTTGGTGCCGATTTCAATTCCTGAGAAATCTTCGGTATACACCAGTCGACTATGAAATCATGAGGTCGTTTGCTAACGCTGAGGGGCAGAGAGAGATAAGCATGACCCACAATATGAGTTCTGCCCACGAATTTGGGGAATGGTCCTAGGTCGTAACAGAAGATCTGACTCAGTATAGTCTCCCTGCCCTGAACTTTCTCCATCGCCGATGCCTAGTCCCTGCTTGATAATCAGCCCTGGGTTTTGCCATGGTTCCATCTCCAGGCAGAATCACCCAATGAGGTTTCCTCCCACCATAGACGGACTCTGGATGCGGATTGATCGCGTGGTAGATAAGTCGGTAACGGAAATATGGTGTGTCGTGCTATTCATTGGCCCAAGTAGAAGCCGAGAGAGCCTCTTGGAAATATAGCTGAGCCTTTGTGGCGATTGACACACCAACTGAGTCCGCTAAGTACACTCCCAAGATCAACGGTCCTGTGATTGGATAAGGAAGGCTCCATAGAATCCGTTCCACCCCTCTTTTCAAGTTTGGGATGTCGTAGCTGTGCAAGACACTCTTGCAAGAAACAGCGACATCGATACTATTTTCGCTAGAAAGAGATGTCCTATCCAGAGTACAACAGGAAGAGGCGGCTCCTCCTCTTCGTATCCAATTCGCGCGACATCCGATACGGACTTGAAGGAGTCCAGCCTGTCGACGATGACCGGAGTGATTTTGTCCATAGTTGACAATATTGGAAAGGCGTCTCGGCCTTTTGGTTCTTCTCAGACTCCAAAGGACCTACTTCGCGCAACCAAGCGAAAAGAGGTAAGACCGGTAGTAGAAATTCCGTTCTTTATTTTTGGGAGGCAACATTATCGTTTTGGACTTGGATTCGAAAGTTAAATGCGCAATTGAAACATCCAGTCACTTGGCGAGGAACTTGAGCTCAGTGGAACCTCATTCCTTTGTGGTGGGTCTGTTACAGGCGGTTGAGAGTTTGTGTTCGCCCTTGAGAGAATCGATCGGGTTTTTTTATCATCCACTTGACGGACGAACGCTCGTAACTGCCTCAGTGCATACCAGCCCGCATTTAACCCACCGGATGGTCAGCCTTTCCAGCAAACGGATGGAGATAGAGGTCGTTGGTAAGAAAGTCATAGAGAAGTTAGTAAGTCTGAAACCACGGTAATGAATCTGGTCCGCAGACATAGGATCACATTGAAAGGAACATCCGATAGCTTGTGCACTCGGTCAAGGGTTGGAAATGGGGCTGCAGCGGTTGCAGGAGAACTTGAAGCGGGTGTGGTTTTGCAGGTCATTCTCCCCATGTCAGAGAGTCTTCTCTGGTCATAACTGAATTGGTTTATAAGTCATATGTAAAACAATAGAAAAACATACACGCAAGAACTCGGCAAGAACCACACCCTCCCCAAAAATATGTCCGGATCCGAAGATGCCAAGGCTGGTGTCAGGGGTGCTGAGCGCTGACAAGCTGTTGCTGACTGTTGAGGGTGGTATAATTGGATCAAAGTTGCAATCTCTCCCGACTCCTGAAGTCCTCTTCTTCCTATTTGTTTTTTCTAGACTACGATGTTGTCCTCGTTCACATCGTTTTTACCTTCGAGGCTACAGGGAGCTGCATCGAAGGACTTACCCCGGCAGACTGTTATACCAGACGAGCAATCAGACGATGAAGGTGACAGGCCAGAGCCCCCACCCCTTTCCCAGCCTGAGAATAAACCTGTGAAATCGAAGGATCGAGATGGCAAGGGTCCAAGTGAGGTCAGTTTCTCTTGTATTTGTTCTGGGTTTTCGCAGGCAGGGTGTGGATTCTTCAAAATGTGGTTCTCAGCATACCTGGTATTGAATATCCTAGGGATATCCGACAGTCTTCTCAGTGCCCGGTGCCCACTCAGCGTTTCGGCAAGACAGTTTATCCGACCTCGATGTCTCGCGCAGCCGTGGTGCACAGTGGTGCTCGTTACTCCTCGTTACTCCTAGGTCCCGTGAGTGGAGTTGTCGAGTTATGCTATTGCCGGCCCTTCTACCACTCTGCCTGCCCAGTCAATTTTTTATATACCTGTTATTGTTGTACTGATTATCATATGACTCTACAGACATTTGTGTTTGTTCGCCCTCCACCTTCGATATCGAATCACCCACTCAACTTACAAGTCCAACTCGTGCCGCCTAATTCCAGGCTTCCTTCTGGCGTACCATCTGCCCCTACCTCTGCGGCATCGACTCTCTCAAATGGCGTTCCTCTTTGCCGGACAGCATCGAATCACTCCCAAAGCTCATCCTCGACTTTCAACAACTCATCTACAACATCTTTTGCTTCCTTTGCATCAAGCAGCACATCCTCCACACGGCGTGCCATTATACCCTTGTATAACCTACAAGCACATAACGTGATGACGAATGTTATAGTTGATGCGGGTACAGATGCGAAAATTGCGAAATTCCAAAAAAGGGGGATTGAGTTGATCGATTTGGCATTTTTGGAACCTGTAGAAGTCTGGGGAGAGAGGGACGGTCGAAGAGATCCAGAATTGGAGAAGAGGGTGAGAAGAGAGAGTAGGCGGTTGAGTGTCGATGGGGCTGGAGTTGTGGTAACAAATTTGAGTGTGGTCGGGGGTGTTCAAGACGCCGCGGTGCGTTCAACGAAAAGCACCGGGTCTCTTGCACAGAGTGGTGTTGAAGCTGGATCAGGAACCGGACCCGCGGGGCTCTCTGCTACCCCCTCTGCCGTCTCATTGAACTCTCAAACTTTCAGTAGTGCGAATGGAGGAAGCCAAGGAGACCACACCCCTTTGAAAGACAACCAACATTTACGTCCTTCCGGCTCGAGAGCCAGCGTGCGATCGGATACGAAAAGTTCTTTGGTATCTAGTCCAGTTACACCCACTGCAGCCTATCTTTCAGATCAATCGTCTCCTACACCGAAAAAGAACATTTTCGGCAAACTCTTCACCAAGAAGAGTGGTGTTTCCCCTACGACGCCCGGTTCTACGCCTACCAGCCCATCCAGCTCATCGAAACAGACAGAGGGCTTACCTTCATTTGCTTCATTCTCCTCCATTTTACATTCGCCCAAGGTCCCACAATCACCGAAACAAATCCCAGAAGAGTTGGATGAAAGCATGCTTCAGACCCCGACTGGAGGATCTAAGGAGAAGAATCACGGAAGGAATCTGAGCCTGACCGGTATCACAGCTATCAAGTCTTCATTGAAGAATAACCGTAATCGAATATCTGGATTGGTTAACGGGGTCTCGCCTTCGTCGAATGCCAACTCCCTAGGAGCGTTGGGAATAAGGGACGAGAGCGTGCCACAGGCGAGGTTGAGCACGGAGAAGGGAAGATCTGCGAGCCCAAACCCCAGCGTCGCTAGCCGTGCGAGAAGTAGGCTCAGCGGGATTGCCACATCCATGACCACACAAAGCACGGAATCGCTTCCAGCCGATAATGAGCTCAAAGAGGCCGATGTTACAATCACTGCTAATACCCCTACTCAACTTTTGACATATCCACTGGTGATCACACCATCCAATCCTGAAGGAACTAGACAATCTACACAGCAACAGCTTCACCTCCGACCTCCAGTCTTGGGTTGCCATCCAACGTTCATTTCGTCCGCGATGTCTTCACCAGCCACGCACCTGGCTGCTGTTGTGACATCCCCTCTCGTCGCCGCTTTGAGTCCACGCATGAATTCTGAAAAAGATGTAGAGAGCTTACTTCAAGGACAAAGGGCGGTGATGTATGTTTGGCTCGTAAGGAAGTGGTTGAAAAAGCAGGTTTCGACGATTCTCGGTGGTGAAGCAACCGCTGCTGGTATTGTGGGAGGTCTGTTTGGGAAGAGGAAGGAGGCCTCCACGAGTGGGCAGGATACATCCGGACCGCCACCTCTGCTGCATGGAGGTGTTGAGGTGAGGTTTGAGTGGAAAAGGGCGAAGGGGAAGGAGGCAAAGGGTGGAAAAGGAAAGAGGAGTCGAATGCCGAGTGGTGTTGGGTCAATTGGTGATGGTGGTGCAGGCAGTGATGGTGAGGTTGAACCATCTAGTTTTCCGGGAGATCCTGGGAGATTTAGGCGAGAAGATAGGAGGAAGTATCGGATGAGTGGAGGGTCATTCATGACTGTGTCAGATGAGAATGGGTTTAGTTCACAGTCGTCACCAGGAGGCAGACAGATGCGGAGAGACGGAGATGATGGAGAAGAAAGTGACCCAGAAGACTCGGAAACACCTTGGGTTTGCACACTCAAAGTCAGACGAAGTGCCTCTGCTGCTGTCGCTGTAAATGGTTCTGCGGCTCCGACTATTGGAGGAAGGATCAGCCCTGTGCCGCCTACACCTATTGTGACTCAAGGAGTGGTCCCTTTGGAACCGCAAGTGCTTCGCGTCAAGGTCGGCACGCTATCCCCAACCCCACATCACCCGAAAGTAGTTGCGATGCTCAAAGTGCCGTTCCCCCTTCCGGATGTGGAGGTGGAGAGGATGGGGGTTGTCAAACGAGATGCTAGGTCAATGGGAATGAGATCGACATCGAATGGTGGACAGGGAGATGATGAAGATGACGATGATGCCGAAAAGGAGCCATATGTCGGGCTTACATTGACGGCTGAGGAGATTAAGGATGTGGTGTGTAGTACCGGTCTGTGGTTGGTTGTGAGAGAGGGATTTGGGGGAGTGGGTAAGGTTGCGAGGAAGGGTGATGGTTGGCGTATTCGGAGCTGAGATTTTTATGGAAACAGTTCCAAGGGAGAACATGGGAGTTGTGGCTGGAAAAACCATATGGCCCATGGTCCAAAGTAAATATTGGTAACATCAGCTTGTTCTTCCCTCATTCCTATGATCCCCCATTCGGGCAAACAGTGTTGCCCCAGCATTTATGTTCTCCGTACATACAAATATGTTTAACTTATCCTTAGGTAGCTGTCCATGCTAATCACACTCCAATCTCACCCAAACTGAGTTGGCGGGCCGGTTTCAATCTCGAACTTGAATGGCTCTCTAAATTCATGGACAATCACCATCGCCCCCTGAAATACAGATCCAGGTTCTCAGACAAGAGCTTGACACTGCGAACAAGAAAGTTGATCGATATGTGAATCTAGGTAGTTCACCTCACTTGCAGCTTTTCAATGCATTGACTCGGAACACGGAAACTTTGAACAGTTGCATGGCTTTATGAAGAGCTAGAAAACCTACGAACGAACATCTGTCATAATTGCAAAAAGAAATTCATTCCCTCCTATGCGCCGGCTGCTTCGTCCTCGCATGGATTCGGTCCTCGTCCTCCGCTCTGGCACCCCACTGCAGAAGGGTCGACGTTATCCAAGTCCCTTTCATTTGGTCTTCCACCTGCAATTACAGGAGGGTCTTCCAATAAATCCATTCCTATTCGTTCCATTAGGAACCAAACGAATTTGGCTATATCAGCACCTCAGGCCTCTTCCTCCGCCATCCCAACCCAGCCGTCAATTGCATCTATTGATAAAATTCAATCCAAACAGCCCAAATGGAGCGTTTCTCACAACCCGAAAATCAAACAAGCCCTTCACATCGACCTTGCTAAAACGTTCGACTTAGCTGCTGAGGTGTTTTGTGTCAAGTTCAGCCCGGATGGCAAGTATTTAGCTGTCGGCCTCGGCGAAGGGAATGGAAGAACGTACATTTATGACGTGGAGGAAGGATCGAAGATTTGGTTAGTTCCTCCACAGCCTACGTATAAAAGTATACAGACCTCATCTGACTTTCAGAACTAGCTGCCTCGTAGATCTTTACCTGAAGGAGCAACCAATAGTATGGTGTATACAATTCAGCCCAGACAATAAGTACATTGCGACTGCATCAGACGGACTCCGGGTATGTTCTTCCTGTTCATTCCGACAACCCACCTGAACCTTTAGAATTCTTTTCATTTCTAGTTATGGGAAATCGCACGAAAACGGGTGCGAGCTGCGTTTACACATCACTCTACCCTTGAGTCTCTCTGTTTTTCCCCCGATGGACGTTTCATTGTCGGTGGCGAAGGCCTCTGTATCCGAATTTGGTCTCTCCGTGATGGCTCCTCGAGAACTTTGCTGGACGACGCCGTCAACATTTTCGGAATTACATTCAGTCCAAATGGACGACATATTGCGTCTGTGGATTTTGATGGCTTGCTCAGAATATGGGATACCCGCACAGGCCATCTTTTGGACACATGGCTTGGACACACTGGGATGGGGCTTTGTGTGGCATTCATTCCAGATGGAAAGGGGTTGGTGAGTGGAGGTGCTGACGGGATTCTGAAGTACTGGGATGTTAGTTCTCTGTCGGACATGGAAATAAGTCGAGATGGTGGAACTCCTGGAGAGAGATTCCAATTGATTCGAAAATTCGAGGGGCACGATGTGCGTAATTTATGAGCTTTCCGTTTTCTGAGACTTACTAAGTACCATATTAATAGGCATGGCTTCGTTCTATTTCATTTTCCCCTGACTACCAGTGGGTTGCCACTAGCTCGCGGGATGAAAGCGTTCGAATTTGGGATCCACATACGGCAGAGTGGCAATGCAAGCTGCGAGGACATCTTTCTTTTGTCCGAACGGTTGATTTTAGCCCAGCTGGGAAGTACCTGGCGAGTGAAGGCGAAAAGCAACAGGTTAGGCTTTGGAGATATAGAGAGGTTTAAGTTTTTATGCTTCATATTTCATATGTAACTATTTTCCAAGTCATTTTATGCTTTCATTCGATTTTTCGATTAGTGTGGGTTTGTGCGATTGCCAATCAGGGTGTTAGCAGCACTGCGAGTTGTGGATTGTGTGTATTGTCAAAACTCCGTCGGTCAACGGGTCGGCACTCATCCAAGCCAGTTCAGATCATCTCCATCCCAATTCTGCAATCACATAGCATAGCTTGATCACCTTGGCTACGGAACTCGAGCGTACCTACTATACGTAGTCGGGATAATTTGGATCATCCCATTGATAAACTGTCACGCCGCGCAATAATTGCGGAGCGGGTGAGTTTGCTTGATCGACTCGCCTATCTCCCCACCCGCAAACAAAATCTTGGCTCGAAATCAAGCGGGACTTTCTTAAGAATGGTCGATAGTGCACCTTTTCGCCTGACAAGTTATGAGATTCTTTTTTTCAAAAAAAATCAGATGGGCATTTGCTTAAAGTGCCCAGCTAAGCGCCCAGGTTTTGAGAACGGCAATGTCAATCGAATAATGGTTTAACGTGAATCATCGGCGCTTGACAGTGGTCGTTCACGAGGGTAGCTGCTGGGCCCAAAAAAAATGACATCGCGAGAAACAGGGAAAGATTTGTTTCGAAATTTGTTCACAGCCCGTGGCTGACTCCGATGCTGGAGGATTGTCTCAACGATTTGATTTCCAATAGAGTTTTAACCCGATAATAAGCAAAATTGTTCACAAACCCACAGGCGACAATGGACGTATTTGTTGGCAAAGCAAGTAAAAGACAAGATGAAAGGGACTGGATATATAACGTCAACCCTTGCTCACAGTGGGGTGCCAAGGGAGGACCAAGTCCATGTGAGGACAAATCAGCAGGCGTACAGGAAGGAATGAATTTCTCTTTGCAAGTTCCTCGGAAAGCGATGCAACTGAGGTCAAAGTTCCAATGCAAGCTGAGTGACCTAGATGCAGATATTGATCAACTTTCTTGTTCGCAGTGTCAAGCTCTCTTTTGAGGACCTGGTTCTGTATTTCGGGAGATGAAGTTGGTGGGCCATTCAAGATGGAAACGACCTGCACTCTCGAAAGATCATTAGATCGGGCCGGACTGGAGCGGACATTGAAGTTCTTCCTCTACCAAGTGCACCGATAAAATGAAGACTTGTCAACTTCAGTTCGTGGAAATCACTTCTCATGATATTTTCAATCAGGTAAATTCCTTTCTGTGTTTTGGTCGATATCAGCTTACTTCAATAATAGGACCTGAAGACATCCTGCGAAGAATAGTCTTTAAACCGTGAAATTTAGCTTGTACGGCCGATATGTTGCTACAGGATAAGATAGTGAGTAAATGTATAATCCTCTTTCCTTTCGACGTTTCTTCTGACTCCTGTTCAAGATGTGGAATTATACAGAGAAGCGGGTGATTGCCGTGTTCGAATATCAAAGTCTCCTTGATTTCTCTTTGCATGGCGGATTTTACTTTGGCGGTTCACATCAGATGGGAATGGCTCGCTTTGTAGACGGTTGACGAGACGCAGATCAGCTCAAGTATGAATCCAAATTGAAGAAAGGAGTGCAGGAAGGCATCATAGGTGTGGAAATGAAAAAGCTTGACATCTCAGCGGCAGTGCGTCATTTACTTACCTCGCTTGTCTTTGAACTTATAGTCCTTATCGTCCCGCTTGCCGTATTTTGTTTTCCAATCAATTGGTCCCGTTTGGTTCTGACAACCCCACTGCATGGATATGGTGCTTGACGGTGCATACTCTACGGACTTCATAAACTAGGACACAATCTGGCAACATGGCTGAAAACTGAATGAGTAGGTGGTTCATCGACCGAATGGGAGCTGAAGTGGGAGGTCGGGAAAGGGGAGGGAATCCAGGCGTTGTTGACACCGGAGGTTGGCGGCGTAGGAGAAGGAACAAAAGAAAAATCCTCTCCCCAACTTACTCTGCTTCAAGTTGGTGTCTGTCATCCTCCCCCAGAACGACGGCTTCACAAAAGCTTGACTTTCTTTTATACATGTCGTGATTGTGAATCTCGGAGTACAGATCCATAATTGATCAACTGATACCCAGTGCTTGTTTCCTCTTCATGGCCGTCTCCTCAAGCACCTCTGCATCTTTCCATCGGCCCTGATTCCTGTACGTACTGGCAAGATTTCTCATGCTTAAGAGTGTGTTAGGATGGTCCTCTCCTAGCAGCCCCTTTCTCTTCTCCAGCACCACCACCTGAAGCACTTCTGCATCCTTCCAGCGGCCCTGTTTCCAGTATGTCATGGCAAGATTTCCCATGCCCAAGAGTGTGTGAGGGTGGTCATCTCCTAGCAGTTTCTTTGTCTTCTCCAGTACTGCCAAGTCAAGCATCTCTGCATCCGTTGAGCGGCCCTGTTTCCAGTATGTACTGGCAAGGTCTCCCATACTGGCGACGGTGTCAGGATGATCCTCTCCTAGCAGATGCTTTCTCTTCTCCAGGACCACTAACTGCAGCCTCACTGCATCCCTCAAGCGGTTCTGGCTCCAGTATGTGATTCCAAGATTCCCCATGGTTGTAAGGGTGTCAGGGTGGTCCTCCCCTAGCAGATGTTTTCTTTTCTCCATGACTGCCACCTCAAGCACCTCTGCATCTTTCCAGCGGCCTTGGTCCTTGTATGTATTGGCAAGATTTCCCATGCTTATTAGAGTGTCAGGATGGTCCTCTCCTAGGAGATGTTTTCTTGTCTCCAGGACCACAACCTCAAGCATTTCTGCATCTTTCCAGCGGCCTTGGTCCCTGTATACATTGGCAAGATTTCCCATGCTTGTGAGTGTGTGGGGATGGTCCTCTCCTAGCAGCTTCTTTCTCTTCTCCAGCACCACCGACTCAAGCACCACTGCATCTTTCCAGCGGCCCTGGGACCTGTACACCCTAGAAAGATGTCCCATACTCATAAGTGTGGCAGGATCATCCTCCCCTAGCACCCTCTTTCTCTTCTCTAGCACCACCAGCTCCAGCACCTCTGCATCCTTCAAGCGGCCTTGGTTCCAGTACGCAGTGGCAAGAGATCCCATACTCGTGAGCGTGTCAGGATGATCCTCTCCAAAAATCCGCCTTCTCTCCTCCATTGCCACCACCTCAAACACCTCTGCATCTTTCCACTGTCCTTGTTCAGAATATATAAGTGCCAAACCAAGTGCAACAAATGGATCAATGTCTGTCGGCTTAACCAATGCTACGCAATTGATCATATGTTTCAATAGTGTTTGTCGATATATGTAATCCTCCTTGTTGAATGTCCATGAAATTGATAACCCAATGACACTGAGTACACATTTTGCTATTTCTTGTTTGTTGTTTCCAATGGTGGTGCCACTCCAGTGATGTACAAGTGGATGCAAGCTGTAGATGCAATTCCGACCGTCGTATTCAATGAGGGAATGTGAGCGAAGGCTCTTTATGACCCGCTGAAAGTCCCAAGAGCTCCAATGTGAATCGTGCTCCCCAAGCTGGTTCAAAAACTTTGTAACGTCTTTTCGAGTCTGTCGTTTGGAATCCGAGTCGAGTTGGTGTGTAGACAATGATGCGTTTTTAAACATTTGCTCCGAGATTCCTTCGTGATGTAGCATGGAGCAAAATTGCAAGAAAGATCTCCCCGGTTCATCAAGTTTGTCGAAACTCAGTTTCCATGTCGCATATACTGCCAATCCATACGGGTCTGGGTCATGGACCTCGGCATTCTGCAGCAGATGGTCACGTTCAAGTTGGTAGAGTTCGTGGTAGGTGCGTAATGTTGAGTGGCAATGAATGAACGCGGCGGCTTGAGAAATTGCCAAAGCGAAGTGATGCAGTTCCTGTAGTACCGTAGTTTCAGACGACGTGTCCTAAAAGAAAAGAAAAGTGTATACTTGTACGATCTGAGCTGCTAGATCTCTATTTTCATCTGTCTCCTCCGCTTCAGACAAATGCAAGAGCAAGTTTGTTGCATCTTCATGATCCATGTCTCTGACGTTTTCATTGGAACCTTTGGCGCAAAGGCGAAGTTCTTGGTTGCGTGTGGTTATCAGGATATTCCCAGATGCGGAAGTAGGGAAGAAATCCTTCAGCTTCAATTGAACATCATCTGCATTATCAAAGAAGAGCATCCAGCGTCCGTCGTGTTGCTTCCTAAGCCAACGCAGACTCGCATCTACCGAACGGTCGACGTTCCCAGGGGTGATAGCCACGAGGTCCATTTTAAGTGTCTGCTCATTGGTAGCATCGATGTAGAAAATGTCGGAGAAGCTGAGAAAGATATAAGCTATAACGAGAGTTCTCTTTTAAATAATTAAAGACAACCATACCGGTTGCCGTTTTGAGATTCTTGCAAGAACTTGAAAGCAATTTGGCTCTTTCCGGAACCCCCAAGGCCAAACAATACAAAGACACGTTGCAACTTCCCATCCGAGTCGAAATATCCACGCATCTTATCAAGAATTTTCTTTCGTCCTGTAAATGATGCCACCGGAAGTGGGCAAAGCTTGCGTTCTTGAATTGATTCAACTGAACTTTGACGCAGAGGAGAAACTGGAAGAATGATATTGAGTTAATTTTCAGATTTATAAAAGAGATCATCATGTACTGAGTTCCTCAATCGTTTGTCGCCCTCTGATTGCATTCACCAACAAGGCGAGCTTTTCATCAACCTCTTTCTTCTTCAAATAGTGGAATGTATGAGCTGCGATTTTGGATAGTTTATCCCATTCAGATAGGTCTATGCCCTGCATTCCTTGCTCGACGTTTAGTCGAAAGTACGTGTTTGGTGAGTTCGCGAAAAGACCCAACATGGATTCGTGTGTAGCTTCGCAATCAGTGGTGATCGCTTTCAGCACATTGGTGATATCCGTAGGTATGATCCGCTGGAATATCCCAGGGTTC
>Ga0307507_10007047_pt1 | contig 16645 bp, 20 predicted proteins | sample 7_EM_MG_FD_207223 | JGI IMG/M metagenome (GOLD analysis project Ga0307507, IMG submission 207223) | Populus trichocarpa ectomycorrhiza microbial communities from riparian zone in the Pacific Northwest, United States - 7_EM | ecosystem: Host-associated > Plants > Roots > Unclassified | place...
ACCGTCATCGCAGTCTCCTCATGGCTTGCGGCCATTACAAGTTCGTTCTCCATTAATCACTTGATTCAACTCCTAATTTTAATCAAACGTGATAATCGCTACTGTTGTCACCTACTTGGCCGTCCGCAAAGCTATCGAATTGGCCAAGACGCCACCTCCGGTTCTTCCTGAACACGCAGAAGCCCCTGTTATGCGATGGCTCAATCGTAGTGAGATGTCCACCGAACGACATAACCGTCACTATCCTTGATATTTTGCAATGCAACTCGTCGTTTCCGTCTTCGTGTCTCAATTTGTTAAGGGTGTTAATGAAATCTGACTTTAATTTCGTAGCTGGGATGAATTAGGCGAGAATTAGTGCTGCCTTGTTTGCAAACTGCTTGGCGTAAGATGTGCAATTCACATGACAAGCCCCATTATCACCCGAATAACACCTTGCTGCCGCCTGCGTAATCTCAGCACAAGTCCATTTTACTGGGCCCACCAACCACTTCTTGTTCCAAGTTTGCAAATAAATGAACTTGGAATCTAGATGTAGTAAGAACTGTGTTAGTTGAGCTTATCGCTGCTTCCGTTCATAACGTATGTTATCTAGACGAGGGAGAATATTCTCCACGTTCTGTACATTAATTGACCCATTGGGATTAACAGCAAACAGGATCGTCATTGTCATTGGTGTAAACGACCAATAAGTCCAGACTCGGATCCAGCACGTTCAAATGTCTTTCTTAATCTCAGAAATGGTGGACGAACTTGAATATGCATAGAAAAGGAAATAAAATGTATGTTAATCCGTCCTCGTGAAAACCAGAACCCGATTTGAAGATGAAGAACCAGAGATGAAACGAAATTAAATTAGCCCGTCTAAACCCTCGCCGCAGTTAAGGAGCCTTTGAATAGACTGCGTGCCCCTCCTTTGAGAATTTTTCGATAACGTTTTGGCCTCCCGTCGGCGATACTATCCATTCCAGGAAACTTCTGCAAATTTTTGCATGGGGAAACGAGGTTTGCGAACTGTACAAGAGGTGGGCCGGGTTAAGCAGCAAATCATCCGCATCATCCGAGCCCGTTTTGTAAATTCTCAACTGAGAAGTAATGGATTTAGGGGTCGTGAGCCATGTTCCCCGGTCTGTGAGTGTGTACTCAGATAGCAAGGATGCGGCGCGAATGGCTTCCTGAGGAAATCTTGCATATTGGTGGTACCATTTGGATTGAGCAAGCGCCCAGGGAACCTAATGAAACGACATAAGGAATAATAATGTGCATGAAATAGACCACACACCTGACCGATTGTCACAAACAATTGACTCTCCTTGATGTTCGTGGCGCTTTTATCAAACCTTGACAGGAACCGCGTCGCAGGACGGACATCAGGATGTGGGGGGTTCTTGCACATATAATGAGAACAACATCATTACGAGATAAGGGCGTTCACTCACAAGAACGTCACGATTTCCAGAAGTAACGATTTTGTTGAACATGGTAAGAATATCGTCATCTTCTTTTAGATCTGCCGGATTATGAATAGGACCGACGAGAATAAAGTGATCCTGTGTGTTGCAACTTAACGGGGAACACGTCTAGGATGGTGCCACATACCCGGAATGCATAAACTCGGTCACTTGCTATCCCACTATTCATGGATTGCGCCTCCGCTGCTGCATTATACGTCAATGCAAAGTCAACGACACCGGAGGCTAGCATTGAGAGGCTATCGGTGGTGTCACCCAAATACCATGCAACCTAGACGAAAGTGAACAACTCGGGCTTTCGCAGATAAATTTAGATTCACCTGGAAGGGTTCAGAACCACGAGCGACCATTTCTTTGACGAAAGCGTCCGACCAAGCTTTGATCAAGCCCGCTTGCCCTGCACCACCATTGGCAATGCGAATGCAGATCCCACGTCGTTGGGAATCAGGAAACCCTCCATCATAAATAGCATACGGATTAACAGAGTGTGCACTCAATGTCAGAGGCATATCTCCCTTCGTTGACCCGAGAAGAGGTAAACCCTTGATATTCACGGAGAGCTCGCTGTCTGTTGAGGAGTAGGAACTTGAAAGCCTCTCTTTGGAATGAGCGGTGGTCCCGCTGTCCTTCCGACGAAAGAGTCGAATGAAAATCCGAACGAAGGACATGTCGAGGGGGTGACGGTTTGTGCTCTCATTGACCTCAGCTCTGATTTTATGGGCGCCGCAAAAGGCTTGGCTCTGTACCTTTGTAGCTGTTGTTTGTCCTGTTAATACGTCAGGATTTTTCTAGTGGAGACGGCTTTAGGGAGATTTCACAAATGGTGTTAGATTCTATCTCGGGTCAGACAATTAAGGATAAGCACACCTGGACTTTAGATGCCGGCTCAACTGAAAGTGCCTGAATCTAAAACGTCAGAATCATTATTGTTGAATACAAACAGAGGCTGGTCTTCAGATGAAATTTCCAGATCCCTGAATTTCAACACGTCCCGACTTCCATGTGTTGAGGGCTCCAGAATCATGACGCACATGGCTGGAATGAATTGTCCGATCTAAGATCAACGACAAGCCGAGAGTTGCGAGAACGGTACCAAAATGACTACTTTCGCACCATGGATGTTATGTTTCTAAACTTTCGACATTTTTTAGCGTGGTGTTGTTGAAGTTTGAACTGATCTACGTACTGATCATGATCGTCGAAGCCAGAGAATAGAAAATTTATACACGTGTTGTACGGTATCCGGCAAGATCTGACATACACTGATGACATGTTCAAAAATTAGGACAAGGCAAGCGCAGACTTGGGGCAGACAGAAACAATGGATCCCTAGATCCTGACACCTGCTGAAGTCGGAGACTCAATTCCCGAAGAAGTCTGTTGGAAATGACCATTTGCAATAGTATTGTGAAGGGCCAGAACGTTTTGATTGCGGTGCATCACACACTATTCCAATTGTGACAATCGGATCTTCACTTTAGCCATAAGACTACAAAGCGATTTCTACATGCCCAGGCGCCTCAACGGGTCAGCGTCTTGAGGGGCACCAAAGAATGGGACATGACTCATGATCAAGAACATCGCCGAGTTGCCCATAGGAAGGAATCTGTTAGTCTTCAAGAGCCGAATAAGCAAGAGGGTTGCAAGTTCATCCGACAGGAGCGGTGCCGATATGCAGCAAAAAGGGAAACAAAACCATTATGAGCTTCTACTATAGTCGTGCAGGACAGGGTAAGTAGCTTAAGTTCGTTTTAAATCCCTGGCAACCAAAAGAAAAATGTTAACAGACATGAAGCTTGTTGTCGTTTAGCATTACTGACGTCTAGAACTCTCAAGTGGGAAGCGAGTTTCTATCGCCTTTGTTTCGTTTCTTCTTCTTTTTCTTTGGCCCAGTTCCAGAATCTACAACCATATCATTCTTGGAGTTGTCAGGTTCGTGCGGGCGCTTAGCCGGTGGACGGTCATCCAATATATTTTGGGACTCATAGGAGAGGCCACTAGTGCCAGCTGAGACGAGCCCTATGTCTGATAAGCCAGGTGAGACTATCGTGGGTTCTGAGAGAACGGCACGGTAAGTCATTCGAGTCTCTAAGTTAAGATCAGTACTCTGCCACTCGAGGTTATAAATACTGACGAGCGCGCAAAACGAGAGACTTTGGTGTCCTCGTCAATGCATCATGAGCAGCTTCGTGAGACATCCCGAGCATTGTAATCCTAAAGTGGGCCATCGTTTATCAGCGACATGGTCAATTGCGAAAAGAAAAGATATTACAAATTAGCGATGTCTCTGGGTGCTCGATGATCAGCTTCTGCAAAGACACCCCCGCTGACGAGTAACCCTTTGCCTTTCGTGACACGAACTAATTCCCTTGCCGTTGCCCACCAATTACGTTTGGCACTTGACCCACTTTCAGCGACATGGGCATCGACTATCAAGGGGTCGTTCTCTCCTCCAATTGCACCAACATAGTTTATTTCAAAAACGGCGCCGTTCTTAATTGCGGTGCGAACGACTGTGTGTTTCAAGTGATAAGGGAGTCGGGGAAGTGTCAAAGGAATTGAAATTATGTGCGCCGTCAGGTTGGAGGGTAGAGTATGAGTAAGGCAAGCCAACGTGAAGCAAGTATGTGTAGTCGGAATGAGAGCAAGCAGATCATATGAATTAAAGAGCGAGACGTTGGCGTTGATCTGGAAGTAACCAACAGTTGAAAAGGAAGAACATAAATTTGGGATATGACTCACCAGCCCGAAACCTTTCTCACTATCTTGGTCGAGGACGATGTTTAATCGCTTGAGGTACACAATCCCAGGCCGTACGCGCAGACGGTCAATAAGAGAATTCAATGTGTTTATATGCGTCTTGGCGTCGACACGTTTTTTTACCGTCTGCGAGAAGGCAATGACAGTGTATCCTACTTGAAAAAAACACGTTCAGCTCCCTGAAGATGACGGCATTATGAAACGAACAGTGGATCAAGAGATCTAGACGTTTTTCAATGGCCACAATTTCTGGAGCACCATATACGACAGATTGCTCTCCTTGTTGTTCTTTTGTCTTTTTAGAGGCATTTCCGGTCGATGGTAGTTTTGATATAGTTAGGTTAAGATCGAAGAACATGTTCGAAGGATCAGTGACACATCCACGTGGTCAATAAGTCGGCAGTGTATGTAGATTCAGAATGTAAATAATACAAGTCCAATGCGATAAGTTATGGAACATAGTGTACTATAGCAGGTAGCGTTGCAAAGCATGGCCAGATGGGAGGACAGCAATGTAATAAATAAATAATGGACCGAAATCACCCCTGCCCGAAAAACTTAAACCCTCTTGACAAAAACCTCTTCTCCGCATCAAGCAAAGCGGACTTCAGCTTGCCAGACTCCTCCTCTTTCATTCCTGACTCCTTGATAAATTCGTCGACCACACCCCCTACTTTACGGGCGAATTCCACTTTAACTTCAGGAAAGGCGCAGAGTTTTTTAGTGTACGTCGTATTGTAAATGTGGCAAATCCAATCGTCGGTCGTCGTGCTCCAGGGTTCTTTTTTGTAGGAGTCCAAGATAAGTTGTCGCAGCTGGAACTGCGATGACTTGTATCGTTCAAAATGCTCCATCTGTCTTCCTTGAAGAGAAACAATGCAGGCGAAATCCTTAGGAACCATCCCATAGCTCTTGAGCACCTGCATTGACTCCTTCCTTTTCGCATCCAAGTCTTCTTCATGTTCCACGCCCGTTTCAACTGCGATAATCGGCACCTTCTTGGCACACAAGACGTTGTAGAATAGGACCCAATTTGCTTGAGAATTTTCTTTGATCCGCCCTCGCATGCAATATACGAGAAGGCTGACGCGGTTGAGGCTCCGGATGAGCGCGTAGAGCTGGGAGACTGCCTTCCGATGGGGAACACGGCCTTGATCTCCTTCGTTGAGCCCCACGGTGTCGTATATATGGAATTGGGTAGTGCCAATAGAGACTGGATAGCTGGTATGATGGAAAGTGCACCCAGCAGGGCCGTTGGACACTTTGGCAGCTTTCTCGTCTATGATCATGTTTACAATGGAACTTTTGCCCGAACCAGACTCGCCGAAGATAATAACATTATGGTAGACCGATCAAGATAGAAGTCAACGAAAGTTTCGTGACATTTGACGTCGACGTACCTGCGGCGGCGATTTCATGATTAGAGAGGATTTACGATACGGTGCCACATATCAGAGCCTACTAGTGCCACCCGCAGCGACCTCAAAACCCTGAGGCGATCACATGATTCGAGTCAATGAACAAGTCCAGAGCTTTGAAACCATTTTACCGTAGCAAGAAGCATTCTTCGTCATTGAGGGGATTGTGGCCATGGGTTGCGTTGCGAAAACCTCCATCCGTTTCGAACGATGGGGAGGTTCACTGGGGATTCAGTACAAATAACGATAAAAAAAGTTGCGAGGCTGTTCGCTCTCGCTGTGGCGTTTGTACTGCATCGCGGTCAAATTATACAATAGTAATACTAAAACAAAGAGCTCACCTCGTACTCTCATTTTGGGGGTTGTCCAGTTCAAACGTAGTTGTGTTATTGTTATGAATTTAGATAAACACGACCAAGCACCGCGCCACTGAATTTTGCATTCTGAAGATAACGTCTGCCATTTCCCCAAAGGTTGGATGTATATTCGGGATATCGTTTTCAGCTGGTGGTTGGTTTATTCAAACTCTTCTGGATTTTCGGATTTTCGGACCGCAAGACTTCCCGAATCCAGCTGCAATCCATTTACCTCATCAGCGATGGTGGGAAGTCATCCATTTATTCAATGACAATTAAAAAGTTCTGGTAGTGTGTTTGCAATCACAGTGGCTATGATGTTGATTTATGGCAACGAAATCAATATGAAAAGATTTAAATTTGAAATTTTGTCTAGTTGTTGACTTTACAGCTCTTTTTGCTCTTTCCTTTTGCCTGTTAGTACCCCGAGTCTGAGCGGAATCTTTCGGAAAGATTGTATCCGACTCGTGGTACAGTATGTGAAGTGTTACTTATAGAAGTCCAATACAATAATATGATTGGTATCAAGCGTACCGAAGTAAAAAGTCGATCACTTGTTATATTTATGTTGTCCTTCAAGTTTTTTTAAGCTTAAAGCTTCGCCAATGCTGTTTGAAACCATGGAGGGGCAAGACTTTGCTTGCTAAAAGTCATTGCCGTGCCATGCCGGGAATTAGAAAGGGGCTCCCGGAGTTTGAATTAGTGATTAACCTGCATAGCCCAATGTTAATGATTGATCCGGGCTGCCAGCCTTGTTAACCCCTGGACAAGCCCCTGGATCTGTATTTTTTTTTGGCAAATTTTCTAGATTCTGGGTAAAACGCTATAAAGCGACAAAAATTTAACTCTTTCGAGAAATAGGGGCCTTCAATGAGCCACTTGTAACGATGTGACAGGAACAACAGTATTACAACATTACGTGATCTCGTTTTTAAAAGACCCACAGGACCAATCACAACGTTCACCCTTGTTTCCTCATCCTACGTATGAGATGTCATTAGTAACTCTTTTCGCGCTTGGATTTGGCCTTTTCCTGCTCTATCAGTTTCTGACCAGGAAACAGCGGGGTCGGCCCTTCCCTCCAGGTCCGAAAGGTTACCCAATTATCGGCGTAAGTGATTCAGAAAGTGGAATTGCAGTTAATTGTTACAATTATTTTAAAGAATGTCGCGGACATGCCTACCGAACAGGACTGGTTGACATACGCTGAATGGGGTCGTAAATGGGGTCCGTTTTTAAGTTTGATATTATTGAGTGTTGCTCATGCTCTTGGACCAGGTGGAATTGTTCACATCTCTCTCTTCGGGCAGTCAATGATCATCATTAATTCTGTCGCCGCCATGGACGAGTTCGACAAGGCGGGGTCCGTCTACTCTGATCGCCCAGTTCTTCAAATGGGTGGGGAGATGATTGGGTTCAACGAAATCTTGTTGCTTGTCCGTTATGGCCCCAAATTCCGTACCTATCGCAAGCACTTTTCTAGGTACCTCGGTTCAGGCAAACCGATACAAAATCTCCACCCAATCATCGAAGAGGAAACCTGTCGCTTCCTTAAACGAGTTACAGCAAATTGCGAAGCCCTAAATCAGCAACTTCGAATGTATGGAATCATTTCCCCCTTTGATGCGTACCCCATTCTAACACTCATATTCATCAGGAAGGCGGGTGGTGTCATATTACGGGCAACCTACGGATACGAGGTCAAGGACGTCGACGATGACTACGTCGCCCTCATCAACCGTGCCAATACTAATTTTAACAGGGCAGGGACCCCCGGAGCTTTCCTAGTCGATGCGTTACCTTTCCTGAAATATCTTCCAGAATGGCTCCCTGGAACGGGCTTCTTGGCACTAGCGAAGGAATGGAAGAAAGCCACCATGGACATGGCCGAGATTCCGTACTCATTCACCAAGAAGCAAATGGTATGGTCTCATTACAACGATGCATCTATGACTTCACATTGGGCAGGCACTGGGTAAAGCACCACCATCATTTATCGCAAGTGGCCTTGAGGACGAGGCGGAGTGTACAGACGAATACATCCATAATCTTAAATGGAGTGCGGCATCGATGTATGCCGGTAAGTCGCTGAAGCGATGATAACCCGATTTTTAAATCATTAATACTGTCTTCAGGTGGTGCCGATACGACAATGTCCATTGAATATTCCTTTTTCCTTGCCATGCTTCTTTTCCCCGAGGTTCAGAAGAAGGCTCATGATGAAATCGACGCCGTGGTCGGCAGTGGACGACTGCCTACCCTTGCTGATCGACCCTATCTTCCGTATGTCAGCGCCATAGTAACAGAGGCCTTGCGATGGCATTCCGTTGCTCCCCTTGGTATGACGAGTATTGTTGCCTGCTGAACCTGTTTTGATTAACCATTTTAGGCGGACCCCATACTGCCACCCAAGATGGTTACATAAATGGTTTTTTTATCCCAAAGGATGCCGTCATAATTCCAAACATCTGGTCAGTTCTAATGATGCTTGTTTTCGGATTTTGCGGACACTGAAGTACACGTTAAGGAACATGTTGCACGACCCAGAACTCTATCCCGATCCATTTATTTTTGACCCGGAACGCTACCTTTGTGACGAACCTCAACGAGACCCACGTAAAATAGTGTTCGGATTCGGCCGACGCATCTGTCCTGGAATGTACCTGGCCGATGCCTCTATCTTTTCTTGTATTGTCAAGTCCCTGGCTGTATTTTCTATCGAAAAAGCATTAGATGAGAACGGTGTTCCAATTACCCCAGTTCATGAAAGCAATAACGGTATTCTTTGGTAAGTCATTCCACAAGGTTTTCTTTGACGCTTAATGACGCTTCTCAGTCATCCCAAACCTTTCAAATGTGATATCAAGCCACGCTCTCAAAAAGCTCATATCCTCATTACGGAATCCCATGTCTCTTAAGATACCCGGTTTGTGTACCTTGCATTCGGACACGCTTGGGGTTAGCTTTCTTCCTTGATCGTAGACAGGTAGACAGCCATGTGCAATCTATTGTCGTACGCTTACCCCGTTTGGTGTGGCCTACTATATCGGGTCAGGAAGTGCACGACAGTCACGGTTTCTGGATCGATTATGAACCAGTGGCTGACGTTTGTCGTCCATGTAGCCACACCGAGGTCGTCGTCGCCTGTGGTTGAACGGAGGGTGAGGTTAAATCCGCGAGACTCTCCATAACTTATTGAATCTTACTCCACTAGGTATTGATTGCATATTGATGATACGCACGTAACCACCTTATCTTTGATTCATCAATCCAAGTTGAAGATCATCGCGCTTCGTAAACTGATGGTGTTTCTGATATGACCCCTCACAACCAAACCAATTTCTGATAAGGAAACCGATTCGGATAAATGCCGTGTATGGGGAATTTTTCTGTACCCAAATTAATCAACTTGTAATTCAAAAAATTATTTATTACTGATGTTGAAATTACTGTAAATATAAGGCGCGAAAGTGAACTATTAAAGTATTAACGATAATCGATAATGTATGAGTAGGGGTGTGAATCGTTAATTCCTAAAACTTTATATGGGTAATCTGGAAGTATAGCTGCCGTTTAGCCTGAGCGTCCTTTCGAAATCTCCTTTCTTTCTTCCTCTTTGAGTCGCTCGGCGATCTCAAGGTCCTGCAACAGTGTCAATGACAACTACTTGACGACGAATCGGTATACACACTATGCATGGTGCAAACTTGCTGCGACTCCGAATGCGAGCTCCAAACTTATAGAATAAGAAGGGACAAGGAACGAAGAGAAGGGAAATAAGGCCGATCAGAGTACATGCCCAATTCACACCCAACTGGAGGAGCAGTGAATTCAGAACTTAAGGATACAACAATGAGGATACCTACTCGGTTGAACAATTGGACCGTGAACAACGGAAAAGATGCGGCTAGTGCGGATCGACAGAAGGTGTTCGCAGCAAAGGCCGAAGCACTATACATTAGATACGTATCCGCGAGGTAGCTCTACGAGAACAAGTAATCATTTCGTCGATGAATTATTTGAGTAAGGGGAGAGGCATACCAAGAAGGACATGAAAATCAAACTGATTCCAGTGCCGACGAAAATCGTACTCAGAGCTGGGACATACCACGGAACACTAGGATAGTTTCCCGTCCAACCGAGCCAGAAAATGCCGACGACAAGCACAGGACTGCCAATCATGGAACTATAGAGTCGTTCTTCTGGAGGGGGGAATCCTTTCCACCTTACAATCAATCTCGGATAATCCTCCAATTTATCAAAGCTCCGATAGCGGTTCCGATTCCGATTCCAATGAAGATCAAACCTTCGTGCGACATCGAAAACCCGTATTTTCCGATAAAGATGATGGGGATCGCTTGTAACACTGCAGAGGGTTTAATCATAACGAAAGAAACAGGATAAGCTGAATCTTACGAGAGTAGAGCAGGCCATAAACAATGGAGACATAGACCGTCGTTAGGAGAAGAATGGGTTCCAAGGCAAGCATTTTAAACGTTCTGAAAAGGGTACGGTCGAGGAGTCCTTTTGCCGACCAATCTCCTTTCTCGTGTTCCGCAAAGAGGTCTTTGTTCATGAGTGGATCCTGCCTTCTTAGTTTTCTTGCCTTTTTCAGAAGTATAACGGGGGCGTAGGTTTCCGGGGCGTAGGTTTCCGGAAGAGTGGCGATGAGCAGCAGAGTGCAGACACCAGCAAAAACCATCATGACCCAGAAAATCCATCTCCAAGAAAGGCCACTTTGAAGCATGAAACCTTCCACGATGGGCCCAAGTACGGGTCCGAGGAAGACGCTTGCCGTGAACAAACTTGTTGCAGGGCCGCGGCCGACTGGTGGCCAGATATCAGTGAGAAAACCTACAATCTATTAGAGCGGGGGACATGATAGCAAAACAACAGGTTTACCTCCGATACTCGTGAGCGGTGCGGCGGCGAAGAATGCAGACAAGAAGCGAATGACAAGTAAAGTCTCGATATTATGAGCCAAAGCTTGACCTGGATGGAATAAAGTATAGATTATCATCGGAACGATGAAAATTGGTCTTCGCCCGACCAATTCACTTCCTGGTCCCCAGAATAGTGGCTAAACAAGGCTATGGTCAGTCATTCACGCGCTTTTTCTTCCTCAGACAAAATCGAACATACACCGAACACAAAGCCTAAAAGGAAAGAAGTTGTTATAAGATAAGAAACCTCTGCTGGCACGTTGAACTCCCTCGCGATTGTCTGCGAGGCTGCAGACGGAGCAGAAGAAGCAAATGTCCTGCCAAGAACCAAATCAGCTCGAAAATAAAATATGAGGAAGACAAGCTCGTACACGTTCATACATGTGATGATGGCGATAACAGTAATAAACCACTTGTATTTCGAGCTCCAATTCTGAGGATTGGCTGGATCGTCAGTTCCATCCCAGTCCACCATCTTCGGGTCTTTTGTTGGAGGCGGTCCAGGGTATTCGCTCTGTGTTCGCGCAGGGGGTTCATGAATGTCATCACCACCGTACCTCAACGTTTCCTCTTCTCCACGCGTGGATATTTCAGAGATCTCGGCTTCTTCTGCATCCTTCCTCCCTAAGTTTAGGAGTTTCTCATGCGGAATCTGCAGCTGTGAAGGTTCGGTAGCCGAGTGTTCTGCATAAGTAAATGATGATCTAGATGAGTGTACGACTGTAGGGGCATTCGACGGATGGAGATCTGGGGTTGTCGACATCATCCCAAAATCACTGGTAGCCAGTACCAGTTGCGGAGCTTTGTCTGGTGAACAAGGATGGGACTGAGACATCCATTTTTCAAATATTACATTGAAGACCAGCCCAGTACAGGTATTATGTGGGTCACATAAGTAAGGGAAAATGAGAAACGAGTTCAAGATGACTGTCAGACTCAGAGCCAAATAGATCAGAAGTCCATCATCCAGCGCCATCTCCGTCTTAAGTTCTACAGTGACCTACGTTTCACACAGGATATCTGTTTGCCGGTACCGAATAAGGCTAAGAATACTGCATGCAGCATCGTTGTACTGCTTTCTTGATTATCACTCTCGAAACCTCTCGGGAGCGACGTCTTACTACGTTCGAACTGCCAGCGTGAACGGTGGGGACATTGTAGATGACCTAGCTCTGCTATAGAACGGCGTACATTGGAGCTCCAGAACGGCGAAAGTGGAGCTGCTGGAGCTGTTGAAAACGTTGAATGATTCGTCAGATGACTGGACAGCGTTGCACTTTCTTCTTCGGAACCTCATTCTCGACATACGATTGTCGAAGGTATAGATGAGGCTAATGCGAGGTCGTTACGTCCTTTGCACAAAATTGCACCACCCGTGTTGACGGGTAGGTATTGCTCAGAAATTTCCACATGCGCTCAAGTACTTCTTTCTGTTTATCCAGACTAAGTGATTCCACATTCACCTTGGCCTAGTTTGATTGGTTCATTTGGCCTCCGAACAGCAATACCTGCAAATTCGAGGGAAATGGAAGGAATCCTTGCTTTGTGTATCGATGGAACGTCAAACCATTTCGATCTAAGGCTGAGTACCTTTGCTAACTTGAACTGATGCGTCCCAGAATACCAGCGTCATCGAGCGGATCCACTAATTACAATAGCGGAATAGGAACATACGCATATTATTTTGGACAATGAGGCTGAACTTGCAAGATATCATGGGGATCGATTTTTTTTAACCATTATCCTGCTCCGCCCCCTTTAACAGGCTGCTTGCATTTCAACAGGCTTCTCTTGCGGTGCTTTTCAAGTGTGCATTCCAGCAATGATCGTCACAAAGTTGGTAGCCGTTTTTCATGCTTCGAAGTCTTTTACTCATTATTTCCAGGAAGGCGTCATCTACAAAGGGAACAACGAGTAAATTCCTTGAACTCAATTCATGGTAGCGCTTATTCATGGATCCAAGCAAGAACCGACGGGTCCTCGCACCGAGCAAAATCAAAAGCCAAAAGAACCCCTCTAGTCAGCTCTTTCAAGGTGCTTTCTCTAGAAAAGGCGCTCGGGAGCACTTTATAGGTATTCGGTCCTTGATTTCTCCTTTAAAATCTACGATCAAGACTCTCAATTGGTGAATCGGTCTTAGGGATCATCAATCGGAGTCGTCAGAGGCAAGAACCTACCAGGAACCCTTTCTCTCAAAAACACATGTTTCTTTCGTCATGCACCTACCCTTGACGAACTTCAAACAGCATGAGCAGCTTGGTCTTGATGCAATCGCCAAAATGAGCAAATTCGGTAATAATCATCTCCTAATTCTAAACCCCTGTACTAATTTACAAGCAGAGGAACTTCCTCTAATTCCCGTTCACAAAGTAGATTGGCGTTGCGGTGACCTCCTAGACAGATCGTCACAAACATCATTTCCAGTCCCCCTCCATTACCTTTAGTACAAATGTGAAGGTTCGGGGAATAAATTTGTATACTAATAGTAATACTTAGTGATACTATGACACTCAGACTGTCGTATGTAAGTGATTTTGCACCCAAGCAGGCTATCACGTGTCTGTTGAAGTGGCCTGTCAGTGTCAGACTTCAGTGTATAATTATTACCGTGTCTCCCTTCAAGTTCTATGTCCCCTGGCAACGATGCCACCTTCTCTAGCTCTCTCCTACGTGAAAGAGATCAGAAGATACTCGAAAAGCATGCCAGAGAGAAGTCAGAGCTTGAACTCAGGATCCAGAGATTGAAGAAGGTCAATGATGCCAGATCCAAGGAGCTCTTTGACGCGCTACACCGTGGAGACCGACTGGCTCACTCTATTGGTTTCGAAAACTTATACGAGGCACAAGTTTACCTGGACTCATTCGATCATTCTACCTCATTTAAAGAGTGTATGGACCGGATAAGGATCTTGGAGGCCGAACTGACTTGTGAGAGGAAAGAGGTGGAGATTCTGCAAGTAAAGTTGAATAAGGTTGGAGACAACGACGGACTCCATGTCGAATTGGAGAAAATGAAGAAAGAATTAGGGCAAGTACATATTCAGTGTTGAATATACCCAAGACTCATCCGAGCCTCCAGCAGCTCTGAACATCGTCACCGAGAAGAGATGAAGCAACTCCAAGAGCGGTATGACTCCCTTATGGTTGTCAAGGAGCGCGCAGCCGAACGTTACAAAACCGATTTCAAGAAATGGCGAGATTTCAGCAAGTGGCTTTTCGCAGAGAACGATGAACATCATAAACGGCGTAATGAACCTGGCATCTCGAAAGAGGAGAAGAAACGACGGGATGTGGAAAGTGTTATGAGAAAACGCCAGAAAATGATTGAAATGGGACCTGACCTTGCCCGATTTGAAGGGGAACCAGATGATTCCGAAGGTCCGAACCTTTTTTTTTTGTCAAATTTCATGATGTTCATATCGGCGACAGGGTTCCACCATCCCCCGCCGATAGGTTGTACGGAGCTGGAGGCAGATAAGGAAAATGATACCAGAACATCTTCACCCTCGCAAAAGAAAAAGCACTCTATTTCCGACCAACTTGGAAACAGTTCCTCTCTGTCTCGCCCTCTCCAAGATATCCAGCTAAAAGATATTTCTACTACCAACTCTTCATCATCTCCTGCGTTATTTTTTACGACAGGACGACCTGCTACCAGCCGCACCTCATTCCCATTTATACCATTGTTAGACCCTATGCAGATCAAACAGGAGCCGGATACGACGCCCAAGAATGTCGGGGGTCGTTCTGCCAAACGAGCTCACATGCCAAGCTCATCTGACACCGAAGAAGATTCCCAAGGTGTGTTTCTTATTCGTCTCCGGGCCATTGGAAGTGGGACTCATTGACCCAGCTGTCGCCTTTCCGTCTACGAATCCCCGTTCGGGGAAGCTCGCAGTTTTCAAAGTTCCACCTCCCCCAATGGTGTCTGGCGACCTATCCTCTTGTGAGTCTACTCGGCTGTGCATTGTTCAGAAGGTTGAATAAATTTTAGCAGGACGTCCCAAATCGCCTCAAGAATCGGTTGATCCTCGTAGCTCGTCAGGCGAAGAATGTACGGGCGACACTGAAAGACCTTCCAAAATTCGAAGACTGAGCGACGATTTGAACGTCTTTGCTTGGCTCCAGGACGACCAGGCCACCCCTTGTGCTTCGAAGTGCAAGAAGAAGCATGAGGCTACGCCACTCAGTAATGGCGACATTCCAACCCGAGGGGGTGATTATTCGGCATTTAAGGGACGGGGACGGTACAGTGCCCAAATTCAGTAAAGTCTTTTTCTCTGCGGTCGTATTAGTATTCATCCATCACCAGGAATCCTGAGAAGACTATCAATGCTGTGTATGCGATAGACCCTAAGAGTAATGGTGGCAAAAATTACCAGTATGATGAGGTCGTAAGGAACAAAGAACTACGGCAGAGAATGCACGGCGGAGATTGCGAGTGCTGTCGAGAGGTGACTTGCACTCATGTTACTTGGAGAACTAATTGCTAATATTTTCAAACAGTATTATAAGAACATTGGCCCGCTGCCAAAGCGGCTTCAACAGCCTCTCTGGCGTTCTCCATCCAGAACCATGCGTGGCAATTCTGGTCCTCCTCGACGTCAGGCAGGTATTGATGCTCACCAACAAGCCATCTCGAGGCACAGGCAGACTTGGGCTCGAGCCAAGACGCCTCCTGGGTATTGGGAAATTGGTTTCCCTAATACGCAAGAGGTCGGTGATATTAATGAGAAAGCCAAGGAAATGGAAAAAAAGAAAAAGATTGAGATTGAGAATGAAAGTAATAGGGATGGAGGTCGGTACCGGAAGAAGTGACGAGAAGTCTCTTCCAACTAATTGCTTATCCTGCATGGAATTTATAACATGACTTGATCGACTGACAAGGTGATTACCATTTGTATGAATATCAGTGCACGAACTTGGGAACCAAATTTATCCTTATCAGTGGGAAATTTTTGGCGAGCGTCGAAACGTGTCCGACTTCCACCATATCCGCCAACATGTCCCCTCAAATCTGGTTCAGTAAGTGAACTTCGTCTAGATGCAAAAAGATCTTGACTCAAGACAACAGTCACTGGCGCTAGCAATGCCTGTCCGTGACAGAGTACCTTCTCGCAAAAGGAGATATTGTCATCGCTGCAGTGCGCAAGCCCGAGTCCATGAAGGAGCACCAAGTGAAATACGGTGCAGACAAGCTCCTCCTCGTCAAGTTCGACGTAAAAAAATCAGGAGGATTTTGATTCGGCTTTCAAGAGACCTTTGGACGGATCGATGTCGTTCATGACAATGCTGGTTATAGCGCTGTTGGTGAGGTGGAGGCTATGCCCATGTTAAATGGCAAGGAGATGTTTGAGGTGCGTCATATTGGTTGGCGAACAGTCAAGATTGTTGACACTGCCAGCTGGGAGTGGAAACAGCAGTTCACCAGGATGTATGGATAATCCATATCCACGGCCGAGTCCGCGTTTTTCTACATCTGCTTAATTCTCATTAATTTCAGACATGGCAGGTCCCACTGAGCCGATATTCTTTTCATTCATGTGCCGTCTGCGTATCTTCGAAAACGACTTCACATCTCCTCCTACACTCGCCATTTGTCACTCATCCAACTGGTTCACGGTTACAAAGAGTTGACATTGAGAGGAACCCATTCTTGATGCTTTACCTTTACTTCACAAGAAAGGGATTCTGTT
>Ga0307507_10007048_pt1 | contig 16642 bp, 17 predicted proteins | sample 7_EM_MG_FD_207223 | JGI IMG/M metagenome (GOLD analysis project Ga0307507, IMG submission 207223) | Populus trichocarpa ectomycorrhiza microbial communities from riparian zone in the Pacific Northwest, United States - 7_EM | ecosystem: Host-associated > Plants > Roots > Unclassified | place...
GCGACGGCAGAAGCCAGTCAGTCAGCAAGAGACAGAAACACAGACGTGGAGGCGCGGGACGCAGAACGCAGCCATTATCAAGCAGAAAAAAGCCAGTCCGAGACCAACCTCACTCGAAGAACAATTTTTTTCTAAATAAATAAAAAAGTATTCGGAACGAGTCCCCTCTTTCAAGCTCTTCTCAGACTCCACCAGCAGGAAGGGATATGCACCATAATACTCGCGAGTACAGTGCTGGTATAGTACACCGCAGCGCAAGTGCGGTACCAAAAGATCATCCTGCCAGCCCGCCACCACCATATCATAACAGTACCGGACCGGCAGCTTCAACGGAAGCCAGATCGGTACAGCTCGGATAAAATAGATATATCGTATGTTCGACTTGGCTCAGCTCCCTCACTAACTCGCACATCCGGACGAGCCAAACCAACCCAAACCAACCTCAAACCTCACGATATAACTATCATACATAGATAACGATAACGTAAACAATCAGCGGCCAATAATATGATTCCTATATCACTACCACCACCAACAGCAACAGCCACCGCCACCGCGATTCCAGATAAAACCGAACCGAAAGGTCCCTCCGAATTCCAACCCATCCTTCGCTCAACAAGAACAAGCAAACATAACGACCCAGAAAATACTTTATACAGTGCAGTGCAGTGCAGTGCAGTAGGTAGGCTCTGCAGCCTCCAATAATTACGAGATTATCCCGTTTCAAAGAAATTAGAAACATGATAAATAAATAAACACCCCCGCAGCTGCAGCCACAGCAACGCAAGCCTGCAGATTGGGGAAAGGAAAGCTGTTTTGCCACGTTTGTTTCTTTAAACTCAACTTACTCTAGCGCCCATCCATCCTATCGCGGCTGCAATCCGTCCTCACCCAGTAGTACTCGAGTACCGTACGAGAGTGACGTTTATCGTCATGGACTATTAATACCATTTAGCCAACACCCCACTTTACCCCAACCTTTCTTTTCCCCCGCACAATTGCTACATACCGGTACCGGTACTGCGGGAGTTCACCTCGCCCGAATTAGTCATGTGTCACGTGGGCAATGGGCGGATTAATTGACTTAGATATGCCCTGGTTGCCAAATTTCTCTTGAATCTATTGGTACAGTACCAGTACCATAACTACTGGAGGAACCTGGAAAGTACAGTATCCTAAAGTGTATCCAGAAAACCCAAATAAGAAACTTAAAACACCTCCTTGCTCAAAACGAGTACTGTAATGGCAACGTTATCAAAAGCATCAGTTGTAACCACAGCCGGAGGAGAAAAGAGAAAAAAAAAACAATTTACAATATCATACAATCGAACAACACCCGAATACAGTCCTGCCGGTAGCTGATTAGCCTGTAGTCTGGGACTGCTGAAATCCGGCCAATTAGTAGCGAATTGTGTCTTTGGACGGGGTGCATATTTGGGTGTTCCGCGATTACACCAAATCTGATCCTCTTGTACCGGTATCATACTGTTATCCCTACCAGAAGATTTCGCCATACGTTTTGTATGATAGGAAAATTTCCTAACTATGATAGCCATATTCTTCTTTCCTACCCTTGCACGATCAGAGACAGTAAAAATTCGTGACCAGCATCCCAATCCTTCCCCTTTGTAGAGTCATTCGAGGACTGTGATTCATTTCGCGATTAATGGCTGTTAGAATGCTGAGTCACTTTGACTTTGAAAAGCAAAGTTCGGAACCTGAAATAGCTACGATAGCTACTGGTTGACTGATTTGGACTTGGCATGCTGGTCGCGAATTTTGCTGTCTTGGACGGCCCAAGGGATACTCGACCTTTCAATTAAATAGCTCTTGATAGCCAGTGCAAGATAATAAGATATCGTATAACAAAAGGTCAAGGCTTAGTAAACCGGTAACCACACTGCAGAATATGATTTTGGTTTATCAGTTCTATTCGTACTTATTTCAGGATAAATACTTCCTATCTAATAGTTATTCTCTTTTGGTCCCTTGCGGACTGTTTTCTCCACTTTTATATAGCCCTTCGCTGCTGCCCAAAGACCAACTTTCTTCTATAACCGCTCCTATTTCATCAGTCAGGTGCGGTATTATACTTCTCATCTAGGCTGAGCATATGCAGGTACGCATGTACAGTACGGTAAATTCAGACTCAAATGTTCTCGTATTTGGGTATGGATGTGGGTGATCGGGCGTTCTGGGGTTAGGGAGATCTGGGCGATCGCTGGTGCGTGGGTGAGACACCTTTATCGCAGTATATCGTTCCTCCCGCGGGTACAAAGTATACATCTTGAGTGATGAAGCAATGGCTTAACAGTCCAATACATCGAATAGGGACATCTCTGTTTGTACTGTACAGTACCGGCATCCGCCCTTACGATAGTAATGTGGCTGTGCCAGTCCCTGCCTGGACAACCCATGACCCTATTGGATGATCATTTCTCTCTATGGAATACAAGTAGATTATGATTTAATGCTAAACTAATATGAGCTGCTGACTTTTACTCGAACAGCGAAACCAAACGAAGGGATATATCAATAGTACCCTTCCCGCTCCTCCCCAAACCCGTTCGGCCACAGAGCTCGAAAGGCCCAAATCCATTTATATTAGCCGCTTTTGGTATCGCCGTTTAGCCCCCCTCCGTTCCTATCCTCACCCCCCTGTGGATTATTCTACGGATTACTCTCGCTTATTCTCCTCCTCGTCATCTTCGCTGATTAGACCCTCGAGTTCAAACTCTTCGGCATCGTGGGCTCTCCTATCTGCGTGACCATTCATGCCGCGCTCTGCCGCGACAGCTGGAGGGGCTTGCTTCGCGTCCCTGGGATTCGAGACATAGGTGTGAATGAGGACCATTGTAACTGATGGATGATAGAGCCTTTAGCATGGACCAAGGGCCCAAATATAGAATTGGCTTTGAAAACACTTACAGAGATACATCAGGGATGCCAGACTATATAGTACGAGAAGATAGGATACGTGATCGATCCCAACGGAGTCGACAAGCGCAAGTTCTAAAACAGAGTCAGTAATCAATTCTGACACTACGGGAACACGGATCGACACACGCTCTTCGGTAGAACACATGAAAACTGTTCAAAGACGGACCGTTAGTAAACATATTCAAAAGCCAGCATAGCGCCTAATCTGCCACCCCCGGGACTGCAAAACCCACTAAAACCCGAAGCAAAGAGCAGCTACAAGGCAACATAACTAATCAGCATAACAGCTCAAGGATATAAACAGAAGGCCCAACGAAAAGGTCGAGGCTCACAAATGGTGTCATATGCTGGAAACTGCTCGGCTCCCCATCAAGAGCAGGTTTATCTCGCAGGACAAACGCAATCTCGACGATCCTCGCTAGCCCGGCTGCCATAAGGGTGTAACCAAATACACTATGTACCATGGTTGAGAGCATCAAGTGCTGAGGATGTGCAGACTGGAAGCATTTTCACGTTAGTATGCATTGGAACGAACGGGCACTAGCTTTGGCTACCATAGCATATCCGGTCAAGAATATCACAATCCCAGGAATGAGGTTGCGTTTAGGCTGCTTGTTCCTCCCTCTGGAGAGCCATAGCCCCAGAAGACCCGCACACCACCAAACAACACCCATGGAAGTGTGCTGGATATCGTTATGTGCCCATTCCCGACCCCACCTGTGCTCCGTAACTAATAAGAACGCTTGTCAGTACAAGCCTCGTACATCTACCCGAGGAAGGAGACTGTAGGCTATACATGTGTTTATACATCCTGTAATACAAAAAGTCAGTCAAAATAGAAAGCATAAACTTTGAGTGAAACCCACCCCAGATAGTAATCACCAAAGAATCCCAAAATTCTTGGGACCTTCCAGTCCTCTTCAACCAAGCCTGACCAGCAAAAAGAATAATCAACATGATTATGCCATATCCTATGAACGAGCTGCCCATAATCTACCGTATCCGACAAGGAAAACCAGTCAGTGATCCACATCCCCTTAAAAAAGGGAAGATCGGACGAAAAGAAAGTGATAACCTACAAAATGCGCTAGGCATTGCCCTTGGTGATCCGCTCGGCAAAACCCCATCCTACCAGCCACCATTATCATCAATTGCCCGTCTGTCAACCCCACCACCATGGTCCTAGCGCCGGCATAGAAAAGGGAAGAAAAAGAAAAAAAAGGAACAAACTCACGCGGTAATCCCCCCAAACAACATCTGCGTCCAGGACACCACAGGCATCACCTTCCCAACAACGCCATGCAAGCGAACCAGATGCCACCTCACAACACCATGCCACCCCCTCTCCAAGTGCAACCTCAGATAGATCCCCAAGCCAATCTGCAGAGCCAACATGCTCATCAACGACGATGCGAAGGCGGCGTGAATGTTCGGCGCGAATTGCCTCCCCTTATGCGCATGTCCGAGCAGCCAGCCCAGCACCGCCAGGACGGTTCCTAGCACCTGCACGGGAACGTGCCACCTGCTCCTGATGATCCCCAAGACCATTCCGAACGGGAAGATCAGCCCGAAGGCGACTATCATTGTGAAGATGTGAATCCATAGTATCGAATCTAGGGGATCGGGGGAGACCGCTTTTCCCTCCGGGACTTCCTCCGCGCCGTGTTCGTGGGCGGTTACGGGTATTAGGCCAGTGCCTAACGACAGGAGGATGAACGGCAGGTACCGGTGGAGGGGCATGTCGGGGTTTTTCCTTTCCTTTCCCTTCGCGTTCCCGGGAGAGCTTGTATGATAGGTCAGGGGATGAAAGAGTAGGGAGGGAGAGGGTGTGATCCCCTATAAATGGAAGGGAAGGGGGGTGTATGCACCGGAACCCTTTGAGAAGTGTTGTAAATCAATCAGTCCCGATATGGCGCTCGTGATACCGGGGTACCAGTACTGTACTGTAACGAGAAGGAAGATGTTTCTCTCCCATTCATGAGAAATCACAAATGTCAATCTAGGAGGTGGGGGCAGAGCGTTTCAGTTTCATCCCCCACGGGACCTGGTTGAACCGAACACCCGGTCCTTGAAGGTCTTGGCAACAAAGCCGACCAGCCGGGAATCAAAACGGTTGATAACTGATGACGGACCCCACCATTCTTGTCTGCTCATGACTGCGACTCCTTCGGGACACCGCATGCCCTTCCAGATGACAAGATCGCAAATGAGCCGTAGTTGTAGAGGCTTTGTGAGCCTTAGTATCAGGTGTTGAAAAGTGCGACATACGGTGCCGGGCATCTGAAATCCACTTCTCCACAACCAAATTCAATGGCGAACCGACTCCAACGAGAAAGAAGTTTCCAGAGAAAAACTCTCTATAAAACTACCTAAACCAGCTCCTCTCCAATTCTATGGATTCCATCTCCTGATGAAGCGAGCACTACCGGTAATTGAGAGTGGCAAGAGGGGCATTTTGAGAAAAGTTAACACACATGTAGATCTATGTCAAGGCGCAACTTTCTTTGCTAGGCGGAAAGAAAGAGAACAAGAGGGTCGGCTTTTGGTGTCCGGCACTATATATTAGGAGGTAAACCCGATGCCGGGGTTTCAACGAGATATAGTGGAATTCTTCCTCCATCCTTTTATCATACAGTCTATATCATACGGTACAAAAGGGCCAAACATACTTCTTCCCTCGATTTTCCTCTCCGTTGAAAACTCCGTTTTTCAACACCGTACTTTTGCACCTGTTCAACATTATACTTTTACGCCTTTTGCTGTAAAACATATTCTAAACCAACTTCACTAGAGTATAGTCTCTGGATTGAAGCTGTGGATGTCAAGAACTGAGAGCCCTCTTCCCCGAACGCTTCTGCATCTGTGGGCAGGGGTAAGGAGGGATCTAGCACTATGTTCCCGCAAATGAAAACCCTGGTATTGGATTATTCTCGTATCTCTTTATCACTCGGTCAAGTATTAGCACTTGATAAGATAAGCTATACACTACTCATTAGTAGAAAGGGTCTGACATCTAATGTATAGGCATACTCTACCAACGTTAGATATTCTGGTTATTTACATGTATGCTTTAGGAAGCCTTTCCTTTATATAAAATAACCAGAGTTTTGCAATTCCTCTAATCCTTTATATACCTTGTAACATATTCAAGACAAAAAAATGTAGACTTCTGCTCGTAGAATACACTGAATATGGCCTGATAAGAGCCCTCTACTAAACATGCAAATAGATTGGCTTACGGTAGGCAAGAGTACTGCTTCCTATATAACTGCGGTAGAATCGCATTCTAAACACCTCACTCCATTATTTCAAACTACCTCATCCGAGTTCCCGCAGGGTAGAGAGAAAACTAAGAGATTACTTTTGGGCGACTACCATTGATTTTCCCCACCGTTTACCAACGAATCTGAGGATTTAACAAAAAACGACAAAAATAACAGTAAGAATAATAATGATTATAATTGCAAACCACCTAGAGGAAGCGCAAGGAGAGGATTTCCTGAGTGCTAAGGGTTACCAGGCCCACCGGATCTGAGCAAGGACAGCTACTGGTAGTGTTCTTTTCTCGTAACGGAGGGTTTAAGGCCCGAGACAGTCCCCAGGCTGTATGACACATACTCGGAGTTTCCCTACCGTTCTATCTGCAGTATCATAGGCACTCCCTCCCATGGAGCATGCTTTGGGCATCACGATATAATTCCCAGTATAAATTGCGTTGCAAGCACTATACGAGTGATATCCCAAGAATGCTGTTAAAGAGGACCAACCAGCCGCCTTTTAACAGCAGGTTTTCTTTGAAGCAAGCAAACAAGCAAGAAACTGAGTAAACGTGATTGTACTGTACTATGCTCTCTCAAAACCTCTCTTATTCCCATCCTACAGTTCTTAACCCCTCCAGCTCAATAAATAGCTAAATCCTAGGCGGACTGCACGATAGGTATCAAACAGCCAAACAAGGTCTATTATATTCTGACATCATACGGTATCACTCCCTTGTGTTGAGATTCGTTCGGCTACTATGAGGCTTACTGGGACGAGAATACAGTCTTTATTGAGAAACTAAAAACGAGATAAAGAAAAGAATAAGAATGATGTGTAGAAGTTAAAGACAGGTAAAAAGCATTGAGCAGCTTTTTAATAGATAGCACGGTTGCTCTGGTATGGTCCTCGCAGTGAGATCAGTCAGGTGCTTAGGTGTGTACGTCATCCACACCACAAACACAGAACTTTACGCATGTACATAGTATCAACTATCACAGAGGTCTCATGTCTCCGGTGCCTTCAGTTCTCGCTAGTGGTATTTCCTAACACCTTGTATCTGGTTGGCATGACAGAAACTCTTATCCAATCCACTCCCGAAGACCGAGGCATACCGTGCCTTATCTGCCCCTGACAACCAATCACCACTCAACCACTCAACCTCTAGCAACACTTCGGATACAAATCTACACACACCCTAAAGATCAAAAGAAAAAACTAAAAGCCATTCCCAAACTAGAAAGAACTTCCCATAGAATTTCGAGACATGAGGAGCATATAAATATTGAATCCTGAGCAAACTAGAAACTAAAAACTAAAAACAAAAGCTAATACTTGATGGCACAGTCAACCTCAATAGCTAACCTACTTGCGAGTACGTAGATTATTAATCCCCATAACTAGTAACTTATCATAATAATAAAAAAACCAATAGCTTGTAGGTAGGTATGAGAGGCAGGCAGGCAGACTAACTTATATAATGCGGTATTAAAATCGTTACTTGAAACCTGATACTTTCACTATCCCCCCTTGATACAAAAATTCTCTCTTGTCTCCCCACAGAGATGGATGTTCACCGGAAATGCACCTTCATTGAATAAAAATGACATCCCCAGAACGGCCCCCTTTCTCCCCGTGTATACAGTGGTGAAGGATTCCCAGCTTTAATATGATAGCATGCTGCCCTATAGTTTTATATATTATAGTCCCCCAAGCATCCTAAGGCTACATTACAGATACCAATACTCGAGATGTGCACAGGGGTATGATTCTGCACAAGTATTATAAATTAATGGCTCCCGGGATCAGATATCCATACGATGCGATATCACTTCCGCAGGGCTAGGATTAAAAACCCTGCACACTGCAGTCCGGCTACGAAAAGCTTGACTTTCAGGATACCCGAATATCATACTGATCACGCAGTGCTCGATAATCAATGATGCAGTAGATAGCTTGTTCGGAATGAGCTGCTGGGCGAGGTAAAGTAAAGTATACTAGTCGTGAGAGTAGCCTGACGCCCTGAAGTTCCTACCGTACTTTACCAAATTTTCGATGCTTTCTTCTTCCAAGGCCTCGGGTTCGCACATCGAAGAGGGGACGTACAGTACTGGTACGAAGTACGAACCTGAGGTGGATATACAGCTCAGGTATAGCTCAGGACAACCCAGGTTCAGGCCCCGCTATGTACAGTATCATACCATAGAAGTTCTGTGAACAAGGCCCCTCCCGTAAATTGGACATTCACTTCCCACATCATACCTACAGCCTATGATTCGGCTCAACTTTCCCATTCTCCTCCGCTTCCTCATGTACCGGTATCTGAGATATGCCATTCACCTCACACTTTTTTGCTTCATTTTTTGACCAGCCTTACCTTCCGCTCCCCTAGTTCACTTAGTCGCTCGACCCTCGGCGTAGGACGAATAATGATAATAATAAAGAGTGAAAACCCATCACACACACACACCCTCCAAAACCACAGAAATGACATTTCCCAACATATTTGCCCGAGGAAAACAAAAGTTTATAGTAAGCACCACAAATAAATCGATCCCGTTTCGCATTCTTCATTCGTTGCGGAAGCCAATCACGAATAGTGCACTTTGACCCCTTAGAATAAAATGCAATTGTCGTACGGGAAGCCTTTCAGCTTGGGCGCCCGGGGCCCGTGAGCATCGACGGCACGGTGCGAGATGTGAGTAGATGCAGCCAATAGAGCAGTGTGTTGGTGGTTGGAAATCGCCGGGGGGAGGGTAGAGGAAGCAGGGAAGGGGGGAGAAGAGAGAGAAAGGCGACCAATACTTTGATCGGCAATGTGCCGTGCGGTTACCGCCTCGTTGGGCTCGGTGGTAGGATTCAATTTGTTGGAGCACGTGCTGGTTTTATTATAAACTGGTACGAGTATGACACGATGAGGAATAAAAAAAATGGTCCTTGTGTGGTTTTGTTTACGTTTGTTTCGGATTAAGTGGTGGGTAGCAGTATTCTATTGGATGTTTACGTATGATATGTACTGTATATATATGTGGTTATGGATGGCATCGCGGGGAGAAGGAGCAGAGGTATTTACAAGTCTATATACCGAATTTGAAAGAAATGTAGAAGAGAAGGCAGAGTTGGCTTAAACAGCTGACAACTTTGCCAGCGCAGCGAGTACCTCCGGTAATGACTCCATCTTCAGCGTGTCCTTCTCGTGACTCGTCATCTTCCCGAGGACGTACTCAGAGACTGTCTCCGAATCTCGACCATCTGGTCGACCGATACCTATGCCTATCCTCCAAAAGTCCTGTTGCGAATATCTCACAATCAGCTTTCTCATCTTCTCCCCCTTCCAGAGCAGACAATGACAACACCCACCTTCGACCCCAAGGACTCAGCGCAGGACACAAGTCCATTATGCCCCCTGGCGGACCCCCCCTTCTTCACCCTCACCCGGCCAAGCGTAGCCTCCAACTCGTCGTGCAGCACAACCAGTAACGCATCCCTCTTCTCCTCGTCGCTGAGTTCCACCATGAATGCTTTCCACGCCTTCTTCACCGCTTTACCCGAGATGTTCATGAGCGAGGGTGACTGGAAGAGCGTGTACGTGCTGTCGAACCTACCCACGGAGATGTCGCCACCATAGTTGGAGTTTTTCCTGAATGGTGGGAAGGCGAGTGTCTCCTGAAGGAGGTTTGATAGAGTGTGACCGGCGCTGTGGCGGGTGTTTAGGTATTTCCCTGGGTTGCCGATTGAGCAGACCTAATTATTGATCGTGTCAGATATGGGATGAAGTGTTTTAGAGAGGGGGAAGAGGGGGTTATTACTAGGATTCTCCGTTGCGCCATTAGACCCTGCGTCGTAGTGAATCCCCGAATACCACTATGTCTGTTTGGAGCCGTGGTATGTGTAGCTGAAAGTATTCTCGACTGACAACACCGTGTGATAGTGAAAAGGCTTGTTCTCGAAGGATTGGCCGAAGCGCGGAGGATAGGTATAAACGTGTATTTGTTCATCCTGACGATATTGGCCGGAGATCTGCCAGCGTTGAAACTTTGAGTCAGTCAGTCCAGTTCAGTTAGTCAGTTTACCACCATCAGAGTCACAAGTCATAGGCGATGAGTGGTGTTGTTGCTGTTGTTGTCAGGCATCAAGTCCTCCCTTCGGCATAGCCTTGTTGCTGACCTTGCCGACCAACGGGCCTAACGAGAACTTCCTCTTCTTGTGCTGTACTGAATTTTTTCCTTTTTTCTTTTTTCTTTTTCCAGAAGATTGGAAATGACTGAGTTGGCGACATCTTGTTTTTCTTTTCCTTCCTCCCTCCTTCCACAACGTTATTCCTTGGTCTCCGATACCGGTATGCAAATCTTTTTTTACCCCGAACATCGGGCGGATAATTTACATCACAACAACGTTTAGCGCCGAAAATAAAATAAATGAAAAAAGGTACGATATTTGTCACGTTTGCAGGGATCAGCATCTGCCTCGGCACCGGCCGATCGATGGGCTTGCGGATAATATTTAATCCGGGGCGGCTGGCGGTGGCGATGATGATGCAAAACCAAACTAATTTTAACTGGGCGTTTACAACGTGCGCTATGATAATATTATGCAAGGGATATGGGTGGCTTGCAGTGTTGAGGTTCGCAATATGGCGGTTTAATGAGAGGGCGCCGTACCGGGCGTCATCCGTGGTGTTGTGCCTGAATCGGATGGACTCGAACTCTATTGCCGGTACCGGTGCAGCACCAGCTGCGAGGCTCTTGGACAATGTAATACTTGTAGAGTACGATACCCCCTTTCCTCTTAGTCACTTTTGAAGAGATATAACCGATAGATGGGGTGCCTAGCCTCTAATTTACCAGCAGTTTAATAAACCAGTCAAAAACAATTATTTCCAGGCTCTTGCTAAACAATGTAACTTGTGCTCCTAGACCCGCTGGTTACGGCGTACCACTACCGGCAGTTCTGACCCTGCTTCGTGCTAGTATCATACCATCACATAAGCCTGGACCCTTGTAGTGCATCACATTACCATTGGAGAAAAACAGAGTTCTCACTCACTAAACCCAACCAAGCGAAAGCTGATGGGGGCCCACCGGGGGGACTAGGTAGCCTCAACCTCTTCCTACAGTGTGTCGTACCGTACTCTCCAATTACATTTAATTGATAAGCTTTAGAATCACAGAAAATGGCAAGTGTGCTTATATTATAATCCCAGCTACCTCGGCATCTTGACATGATTATTCAACACTCAGACCAATGTTACAGTAGCCCAGTTACCACTGTGCTTAGGTGTATAGGAAAAATACCACAAAGGAGCCATTCTGCGTATCAGGGTCAGGGCTGTTGCTTAAGCTTTCTGATGCTGAGGGGTGATCATGGTCGCTCAGGACCGCAAAAATGCTGTCCAGGGAAGCAGCGCTCTGTGACCACGCTTGTGCCATCTGAGCTGTGAACCATCCATGTTGTGGGTAATGATAAGTTTTAGAATTCTGATAACTGCGGTTGATCTGGTGGGTTTACAAGGGTGGTAGTGACACTGGTTGCGATGTCGTTGTGTGGTTGAAAGCAGCGGGGGGGTTACCGTATTGTACTGGCCAGTTTCAAAAGTATCTGGACACCTTGGTCATAATTTGTATCAGCCTTGGCCCAAGGTACCCGGCAAGTACCGTACCCGTATGGCCACTCCAAGAATGTGCACCTCTCTCCGATAGTGCAGTCCCCTGGGTCCGGAAAAGGGTAGAGTTAGACTAACCGAAAAAGGGATTTGCCACGTTTGTAGGGATCAGCATCCGTCTCGGCACCGGCCGATCGATGGGATTGCGGAGAATATTTAATCCAGGGCCAGTGGTGGTGGTGGCGGCGATGATGATGATGCAAAGCTAAACTAATTTTAACTGGGCGTTTACGGGGTACCGTACCAGTACTGTACACTTGTACCTGTACTCGAGTATGCTATGATATGCAAGGAGGGATATGGGTGGCTTGCAGCGTTGAGATTTGCAACGGCGGCTTAAGTTAATGAGAGGGCATCAGGTGTCATATCCGTAGTGTTGTACCGTACCGGGACCTGAATTATGTGGACCTGAAGTCTCTCATGCTGGTACGGGTACAGCACCATGCTGCGAAATGCGTCTAGAATGGGCGAGAGAAAGAGGGAGAGAGAGAGACACGCGAGGCTCCCACAATAGTGAAGGATATTCACGCGGCTGAGCTGAAGTTGGACACCAGTTGCAATTCCTATACAAACTGACCAACCTCAACTCGATTGTACAGTTCAGTACAAAGGGGAAAAAGCGAGATCCGTAAATATTATAATAATAACTCCCGTTTCACCCCCTCCGCATCGAAGGAGGTGCTCGAGTGAGAGCCCGATAAGCAGATGCGAGGCGTGAGACGGTGCCCACTCAAGCCGGTAATGTTAGGCGATGAATGATATACGGTATACAAGCACCCCAAGAAAGCTCGGAGCGAAGGGAGGGCCCTCCTGCTTCATGACTGCATAAAGAGTGCTGCACGATCGAACTTTTTCCAGATTGGAGTATAGCATGGCGTGTATATCCAGGTTCCCAACTACAGTCCGCTGCGCCGATACCGGGACGTTCGAAGCACACTTACCTCTTGCTCGCAGTACTGGTACTTACATTGACATAACATTGTGCTAGTACCACAGCGCACCCATCACGCGATGTAGATCGCTTTTTTCATCTCGTATCGTACCGTATAGTTTGTATTATAGGAACTGCAGAAGAGTAGCACCGGTTTCACCTACTGACCGGACTGTACCTTGGTTGACAGTAACGTTTCAGACTTGACCTACCATAATACCGTAGTGCCGAGGATAGATTTTTTTTGCGAAACGCGCTAGAAGGAAGAGTAATCCGGATTATTGTACGATACCGTATGATCCTAGGACTCCCACTTACCGGTACTCCTACTAGCATTCGGATAAAGTAGGACATATGAGCGGTAAGCTACCTACAAGTACCTGGGGGGTGAGGGAGCGAAACAACTCTTGTCGCTCTAAACCGAGCTAATCGAGAGTCCTCTAACTTAAATGTTATATATCATAATTTTTTCTTCGTTCATTAAGAGTTCTTACCCTTGCCAAAGTAAAGTTTCTCCTAGGGCTCTTCCGATATTCCTTTTATATACTGTACCAGTACTGTACTTGCCTACAATGCTCCTGGCTCTCCGGCCATGTGTACGGTATTATATGATATTATACTGTAGCCTAGGAGAGCAGACTAGAATGAAACAGCTAGAATACCGGTATCATACCTCGAACCATCCATCTTCACATAAACTGCGAGCACAAAGCACTAGATCTTTGGCCTTGGCTCCTTTTCTCTAAAGAGCTTTGTTGGGTGGTCTGTTGGGTGGTCTTTCTTTCCTTGTCGGTCACATGTTAGGGTGGATAGTTCGCTATAGTGGGGCCGAAGGCATTGGGGAAACTAGGTATATACTTGCTTGTTGTAAGGCAGTCTATTATACAATTCGAGCGAACTCCCTTGTCTTCTTTTTGGGGGGTACATCCGTCAATGCTCAAGGGTTCCTAGGTGTGATTCTCCCTAGATATAATAGGAATATTCATGAGATTTTAGGTTATTGCATCCATCCAGATGTTTTCCAAAATTGGGAAACGAATCATCAAGGTTGGTGACAACCACTTATATAACACAGGACTGTATCGTATAATACCAACCAAACTAGCAGACTTGCCCAGAGGTCTGCTGTGGGCATAGTAATCTCCTTAGCCAACTAGTCACAGTTGACTCAGTTTTCCTGATAAGTCAACACTGATATTCTAAGAGCTTGGTGATACAGCAAAAGAACCGACCCCATTCCAAACAGAAACCTAAATCACTTACCATCACAACCTTAGAAAAAAATCTACAGTAGAGATTTTTCGGAGACCGGTAGCAACAATCCAACATCAAGATTCACGTGATTGGGGCGCATGTTCCAGGAACTGTGGTAAAAATAATAATCATTGGGAGTGCTGGAGTTTGGGGAGGGAAAAACCACTGCCGAGACATCTCTGCATGCCTGCAGCCGTTTTAGATGGCTTCACTCACACACTCACCGTACCGGTGCTACAAGTCTTTAGCAGAACGAAAGAAGGTCGGCGATCTGATTAACGGTACCGTTTAGGGAACAGAATTTGTGGTGTGGTGTATGGGGCCTCGGTGGGGGAGGGTCTGTTCGCTTTTGTCGTCAAGCTCCATATGCAGTAAAGTACGGAACGGCCGAAACGAAGATATGAAGTGCGGTAAGGGCTCCCCCTTCCCGAAGAAAGGGTAAATGAAGACGGGGTGTGCTAAAACTTACTGCCGATCAATCTACAAGCAACAGGTAAGAAGTAGCCGAGCATTCGTGTACTAATCCAGATATTGTCAGATAATTGGCCATATATTTTTTCTAATCCCTGTGTTCGGGTACTTCTTACCTGTTACTTCAACCTACTTTGTATACCACCATCCTCTCATTATCATTATTATCATCGTCATCATAATTACGGGAGTTTTCAGATAGATGGATGGATTGACAGGGGTAGGTAGTCGACACGGGGGTGGCCTGTTGTAGATATCGCACAAGTGCTGTGCCGGTACCGTACCATCACACAAAAAGGCGAGAACGCACAGATGGTGGGACTTTTTTTTTAATACTTTCGTTTATTTGTACGGCCCTGCACATAATCATGGCATTAAAAATGCGCGTGGAGGGACTCTCTATCTCATAGGGATTTTTGGAGCCAGTCGCGGTCAAGTTGCTTAATAACCGGCGTTTTGGCGGAAGTGTTTTCTAGGAACCGTGACTGGGGCTAAAGTTTGTTCTCCCTGCTTTGCCTTCTTGGGTAAAGGGAGATAGAGGGTGGCACCTCGTCACAAGTAACAAGTCATCTATCCACTTCCGACGGAGACCACCAAGGCTTCGAATAACAACGAGACCCAACTGCGCACGTAGCGTTTTTATTTTTTTCCGAAACTGAAGATGGAGAGAGCTGGCATTGCAATAATTAGACGTAAGGAACGAAGGAAACGGGAAAAGACAGAAGAAGAAGAAAAAAGGAAAAAATATTGAAAAGAAATGTTTCTTGAAATGCATCGAGCACTGTACGATGGATGAGTGGGGATGAAACGAAGGGAGCGGATTGTTACCGCCGAGCACGGTGTGATACTTGATGCTCGCTAAAAAGGTATATGATTTGTGGTGACATTTGTCGGTCCTTTGTGTTGTCGGAAAATCTGTCAGGTCCCGAGGGAAGGGACACACACACTTTCGTGCTCGTATCAGGGTTGAGGAGGAAGAGGAAGCAAGGGAGAAACAAGGAATGGAGAGCCATTTCAAACATATAATACAGATACAACTAACGCAATTCTGTCATCCAACCGAGAAGGAAAGAAAAAAAAGTTGAAGAGCGTCCAGTCGAGTCCCGAGTTATCCCAGCAGGTGTCAGATAGTACTTGTGCTTTTGTACAAGTATGTTTACGTTGGGAAGGTGAGGTGTGAGTGAGCGTGAACGTGAACGTGAACCTCAGCCACTGGATCCATGTGTGTAATGTTTGACGCGAAGAGATCAGGCATCGAACGTCATCTGTATGGAGAGGTTAAAAGCGACGTGATACGGTACGGTACGGCAATGGCTAACTGCATGGATGCAATGGCATCTGGCCGTACCGTAAAGCGAGTAGATACACATGATGATCTACTGAGGGTGATGATGATGGGCGGTGATGATGAGGGGTTCGGTTTTCGATAGAGCTGGAGCTGATTCTGATGCAGTGGAAATAGAGGTGGTAGCTGGAAGGGTGTTGAAGGGGAGGGGGACATAACCTCGAACAAATATTGCATACAGGACCTGTTATTTGGTTCTCGAGGACTCCTACGGGCAACATCAACTGGCAAAGGGAGGGGCAAAAGGAAAAAAGGAAAAAGAAATGACCAAAGTGCAGAAGGAACCAGAATAATCCTTGCCATTCGTGGGCAAAAGTTATGGATTATTTATTTTTTCCGTGAGAGCCGCACCAAAGCACGGTGGGAGAAGAGTGATTTGGAAAGTCCTGGCGCCTCGAGAGCGTTTGTTGAGCTCTTACAGGCTACAGGAAGGGAGAGCTTCAGGGGTTTGTATGGACGGATGGGAGGATGGATATGCATTGTGCTACATACAGCATACACTATGTATCATACTCCCTCACTCACACTGCTCACACTGCTCACACTTGCATCCCTCTCCTTAACCTTATAGGTAAAGTATGATGAACAGTCGGGAAGAAGATTCTTCGTTGCGACTCGTTACTCGTAACAGTGAATCCCAGACATGGTGAAACACGTCCAGGTCTGATCCACTCGACAGCCAACTCCTCCCCCCTCCTCCGAGTTCCTTTTCGTTGTGTCTCTTTCCTGGTGCTTCTCACTCTTCTTGGTGGTCGTTCCCTTCGAATTCATATCCCTCCTT
>Ga0307507_10007050_pt1 | contig 16641 bp, 17 predicted proteins | sample 7_EM_MG_FD_207223 | JGI IMG/M metagenome (GOLD analysis project Ga0307507, IMG submission 207223) | Populus trichocarpa ectomycorrhiza microbial communities from riparian zone in the Pacific Northwest, United States - 7_EM | ecosystem: Host-associated > Plants > Roots > Unclassified | place...
TCACCCTCGACCATGGAGTGTTCAGTGGAATTTCTGCTGGTTTGGTTCACAGGTTTCTAGGTATCCCTTTTGCAATGCCACCGTCCGTCTTTGTCGTGACTTCATGAAGGGAAGCTGAGCCATTTCTTCTAGCGTCGGCGACCTTCGCTTTAGGTTGCCTCAGGCAATCCGTCCCTACGCAGGAAACTACGATGCCACCAAATATGGTCTGGCTTGCCCTCAGCAAGCGCTGAGTGCCAACACCGCATTAGGAGTTTCAAAGTCCATGGAAGACATCGTTCCCGAATCAGAAGATTGTAAGTCAAAACAACATATCTCTACTCGTGAACCTTACCGGCGTCAGGCCTCAAGATCGATGTTGTCAAACCTGCATCGGCCCAGCCAAATTCCAAGTTGCCAGTCGTCTTGGTAAGGATTTTTCTTTCCTATTATGGCTCAGTCTGATTTTGTTTCATTAGTGGATTCACGGCGGTTTGTGGTTGTTTTCATGCTCAATCGATTTCTAACTTACGAATGTAAATTTAGGTGCTTTCGAATTTGATAGTCCTGCGAAGTAAGATCCGAGCCATTATATAGAGATCAAGCTTACAATTGACCTAGTTATGACGACACCGTGATAGTCACTCGTTCGATTAATATGAAAAGTCCCGTTCTCTACGTGAGCATAAGCTACAGGTAGTTCTCCTTTCTTTTATGATCCATCTCTCATACTCATTCGCCTTAGGCTTACAGGTAGGCATTGTCGCCGAGCCAGCGTCCTTTTCGTACTAATTGTTGGCATAGCATTTGGATTCCTAGCCGGGAAGGAAGTCAAAGCGGCCAAAGTCGGAAATCTTGGTCTGCACGATCGTGCGCATAATTTGGCATTGTCATGCGCCAATTTTCTCATTGCAGACCAATAGAGCGTGAAGCCTTGAGATGGGTCCGGAAATACATATCTCAATTTGGAGGTGATCCATCCAAAGTAACGATGTAAAGATTCATTTTCTTCCTAATCCGTCTCATGCTAAATGTCCAATCGCCAGCTTTGGTCAATCAGCTGGAGCAATGTCCATTTCACTGCAAATGCTTGGGTTCGATGGAAATACGGATGACCTATTCCGTGCAGCCTTTATGATGTCCGGTGCTCCCATAGCTGTCGGAGACATCACGTTGGGACAAAAATATTACGACGCCCTCGTTGAGGACACCGGCTGTTCTTATGCCAATGACACCCTTACGTGTTTGCGAGATGTTCCCTATCCCAAGTTGAAAGCCGCAATCAACAAGTCTCCTGATCTGTTCTCTTATCAGGTAAACGGTGATTATTTAACCCTTCTGAACTCTGATTTAAATTTTTTTTTATCAGTCCATGAATATGCCGTGGCTCCCTCGAGCGGATGGCATTTTCCTTACGGACCATCCTCAAAAACTCGTACAGCAAAAGAAGGTTGCCAACATCCCTTATATCATAGGTATAACTTTATTCTGTGTACGGCTTAATGATCTGATTTGACATATACAGGGCACTGCGATGATGAGGGAACAATCTTTTCTTTCTCGACTTTGAACGTCACGTAATTTCATCGCATTTGTCTCAAGAGTACCCAAGCTGACATGCTTTACTTCAGGACGGATACTCAATTCAGAGAATGGGTCCAGACTGTTTTCATTCCTGGCACATCGGATGCAGAGATCGAGCGCCTCATGCAGCTGTACCCCTCCGATGTCACACAGGGCTCTCCATTCGATACGAGGCTGGATAACGCCTTTACTTCTCAATTCAAGCGTATTTCCGCCTTCCAAGGTGATGCAGTTTTCCAGGGGCCGAGAAGGTGGATGGTCGAGAACAAAGTTACCACCGATGTCTGGGTTTATGGTATGTCAAATTCCCCTCTTCAGTTCCGAAGACTTCACTCATTTTTGGTTCAACACAGTCAGTAAACGTTCCAAAATCGTGCCATTGTATGGTTCTGTGAGTATTTTCGTATTCGTCAGCCTGCCAGACCACTAAGCAACCTTATGAATCTCAGTTTCATGGCTCAGAGCTCCCTGACGTGTTCGGCGTAGGCGAACTTGGAGAAGCTCTCGTTCGTTTCGCTACCAATCTCAACCCCGAATCGCAATCCCTCCCCTGGCCAAAATTCGATCCTAGTTCTCGGAATGTTCTCACTCTCTTTGACTTCATGCCCCGCGTGGGTATCTCTCAGGACAATTATAGACAGGAAGCTATGGAATATTTGACGCAGGTTACTTTGGCTCATCCAATTTGAAGGATTTTACATTGTATGTTGTGTTGCGACTCGATCTTTTGTATGATTCCTGTTGATTACGGACTGGATTTTTGGAGAACGCATGTCATGAAAATGAGGGGTGATGAATTGCTCATTGAGTTGATTATGGGCACAAGTTCGGAATTTGCCAGTCCAAAAGATTGCGATTACCGAACTTGAGGTCGTGACACTTGCTCTTGCAAGTGGAACAAGGACTCCGCTCTCTCGAAGGTCAATTTCCTAAAAAAATGTCTGAAATCGCAGCCCAAACATCCTCAATTCCGGAACTTTTACAAGGAATCCTGATCATTCATGCCGAACAGACCGCTCCTGGAATTTCCCGATTCAAATAGTACGCGTGTAGTTTCACAGGATAACTGAAATTCATGTAACTTCGTTTGTTACAATTGTTACAATTTTTATATCCACCTATGCCTAATAAAGACTAAAGGTAACTAAAGAGGTAGCCTCGGTGGACCGGGTAGGAATATAAGATCGAAGACATGTACAAGACTATGACAAGTAAACCTTTATGCAACGAAGAATTGTGTGAGTACAAGCGGTGGGTCTGCGGGAGGATGTCTAAAAGGGCCGTTTACGATAAAAGGAACCGAGTGGCCTTAGCGATGAGTTGGGGGGTTCAGGTTCTGAGGGAGTGTGGGCGTTTGAGCAACGGCCGTGGGCTTTGGGGGGATGTTGCGACGGACGAGTTCTGATTAGGTGTGGATCGAGAGATTGAACGATGAAGGTAGCGCATTTTCCTCTTCTGATGCTTTCGGTGTATTTCATGGTTGAAAATGTCGTATCAGGCGATCTCATTCACCATAAATTCACTTAGATCGCACCCATTGGGATCTTGGTAATATTTGGACTCCAGCCATGGGTCGGGTGAAAGCTAATTAAGTAGGCAGGAAATATCAACACAGATTCGATCATTCGAAATGTTGCACACTTACTTTATAGCCCATGAACGGCGGAAATAACCATGTTACTACCAGTGCATCAGAGTCGCAGCTTGGCACGATACCAGAAAAAACGCATTGGTGATCTCTATCAAGGGCTTGTTGAATGATAGACCCAGTCAACGACTCCTGCGAAGCCTCAGAGAGAGTAGAGTGCATTCCACGACACAAAGAGATACCTTGGCTGAGAGCAACGGGCTATGTTGTCTCACTGCTTCCTCCATAGTCGAAAATGGCAGAACTGGATGGAAGAAAAAGTAAAGTGAGGGGCCTCCTGTACGTTAAGGTCACCTAGCCAGTAGTGATATACAAAATGGTATCCTTACCTATAGTATATACTCCCTAGTCTCCAGGAGCAATGATGTCTTGAGATTCTCGGGACAAGGCAGCGCCGTCCTTGTGGACAAAGTACGTCAACACGATACTAGGTCGAACCTCGACAGGGAAGAGGGTATACGTCTCGGCCTCCTCCCAGGCATAAAACCGAGATTGACTTAGAACAGCGTCGGTTATCCAACGATATGCTGTCGCAATAGTAATTGGAGAGTCATCATCAACACGCCAGCCTGAACACAGATTTGAAAATTGAGGATTTTGAAGGTTGAAAACGTCAAAACAACTAACCTAAGGCCAGGCTATGCCATTCAGTGCACCAAATAAAGACGTTGCGGTGTTGTCTAGTAGATTTTAGGTGTGAATGGGTTTGTACATTGTCGTGGTCGGGTATATACTTTTCAATCGAGTCGAATCAATTGCGTCTTACAAAACAGTGTCAAACAAATGGTGTCGCGATTGATATCTTCCTTCCTCAATACTTGAGTTTTTCCATGGAATACCTACCCAAAGCAGATTCGAATGGTTCCTACATCAACGAATCTGAACGGAATGTACATGTATGATGCACCGTGGTAAATGTGTGCACCGACACCCGCCGAAAATAATTCCGGCCTGACAAATCATTAAACTCGAGAACCTCGGTCGGTGGTGCTTAATATTACTTCTTTTTACTCATGCCTCTAATGGGATGTCTATAGAAATTGGAAATATGGCCTTGTTTCGCTGCCCCGTGGATCCAAGGACGATGTCTTTTCCAGTGGGCCCTATTCAATACCATTGCGAGAGTTCGGTGGAAGAGGAGCACTATATGACATATCTATATAGTAATAGTGATTCCATTCATCCCAGAACCCCGATGTTGAACTCTTTGTTCTAGACAAAGAGCAGAAAAACTTTCTCCCTGTTTGGCCCCAGCTCATTTCCGCCAAATTCAAGAGGCGGAGCCGTTCTCCATCGCAGACATGCACGCCTTCTCCAGGCGGCACACCATCTCGTGTAAGTCTCCAACTCAAGTTGCTCCGGTTATTATGCGACTTCAACTTCTCAAATTCAGAATGCCGCAACCCGTATTACTGTGCGCATGAGGGATAAGTGCTGCCTGGTCACAGACCAAGCCGCTGTCAAACGTGCTCGCGGTGGCCCGATTTGATAAGGATTTATTTCTTAAACCAATTTCACCGAACTTGAGGTTGCACACATTTTTCCTTTACTGGATGTCGGTGTCGTGAGTAGCCTTACGTCTCGGAATCTATTCATCTCACGCCTTACATGCAGCCACAATGGATAGCAACCGTATCAGCATCGGCCCAGGCACAAGTATCCACTCGTCAGGTTGCAGACCTTCCCCACAATGCTATCCTTCTTCGCGCAGCACAGTTTATTCGATGACTATCAGTGGAGCATATGGGTATGTCCATTTTACTCTATATTTGCTTTTTAACCTGCGTAGCAGTCTGACAAAGGTATACACTTGTTCGCTTCGAGAAGTTGGGTGCTACGGCTTTGGAGCATTATTCAACCGCGAATCTTCGACCATCAAGTTTGAATATCACTGGCACCAACCCATGTAACATGGAGCTGCTTCTTTCACACCTCCATGTTACCCTGATGATACGTGTCAGGGGTTTCGGCAAACCGACAGCTCCTGGTTTCAGTGCCACCTTACTCTAGCGAGCTGAGAGTGGGCTTCATTACACTCGCGAAAGGGGTTAAATCATGTATAAGCTAAGCTTTAGTACGCATGGTTATTTCGTTTCTTATTTCACTTCGAAGTAAGTAGAGCCACTGAATTTTGTCCTAACCCTATTTGTGCTCGGGTTCATTAGCTAACCCGAGAGGTAATAAATGTAAGGTCGAGCAGCTGGGCGACCTCAGCACATGATCAATGTCGCCGTTGGCATTGGAGTGATACTTTGCTCATGTCTCTCCAACACTTCTCACTGCTGGAACGCCAAATCCTCTCTTGTTTCCTCGTTTGCATGAAGGAAGACTTGCTCGAAGGTACGTTTATTTTTCACATCACATTTTCGACCTCCAATGTATTTTTTTTTTCGCTAGCTCCTACATTGCGGGTACCAACGGCTACTCGAACGGGATTGTACCGACGTTGCGTGCATATGACGCCGCTGCCCGTTATGTCGATCAAGGAGGCAACAAGCGTCCTGGAGCATTTGCGATCTACCTTGAACCGTGGCATGCGAACGTTTTTGAGTTTCTGGTAGGAATCATGGAAAGGAAAAAAATTCGTGCCAGAGATTTGTTCTATGCACTTTGGATTCCCGATCTAACTCTCTGACCGGCCGATTACGCCCTGTAGTCGAGATGTCAAAACGTTGGGGGCAAGATTCGTGTAGTGATCCTCTCTTTTTGGAATGCATTCATCAAGGAAGTCGGCGACGGGATTTACCCCTATTACCTCGTCATTATGTTTTGCAGCTATGGCAGTCCATCTTCTCATCCCGTGGATTATGACATTGGGACTCCCCACGGTCTACGCGCTTCAGCCCGTATCTCTCTATGGCCTGTCGAAGAAGTATCGCCTGAAATATTGTTGCAGTGGTCCGAATTTCTGGAAGTCGTGTCACGAACGCCCACTAAACGCCCACCCTGATGATTGATCTACCATTATTACTTTTCGGGTTCAAACGTAAATAGAGTTAGGTTCTTGCCTCTGGTGCTCAAAAAAGTGTAAGATGATATATCTTGCGATATACGCACCCTGAGCAACGCGAGTCAACTTGGAAGTCTCCAGTTGAAGGAAGCGCATGCTCGAACACATGTTAAAATTCTTCTGTCCGATTCACACCGTTTTTTACATAAATACTACGTAGCAATATACAAGCTCAAAACAATGACATATCACAGAAAAAAAATTGAAAGAAATACATTTATCACCTCTGGCGCTTTCTAAAGAGAACCTCCGCAGAAGGATTTGCCACAAGATAATTCATAAGAACAACATCAGGCGGTCTCACTCCATCAACCAATTTCATATCGTACGTACAAAGCATGTACGCCATCATAATCTTGATCTCAACAGCCGCAAAAAACCGACCAGGACAAGCATGTCTCCCATGGCTGAATGGCAAAAACTGGGCGCTGGTGGTTATCATATCGAATTTTTTGTTAGGTTCCCCATTGAGTTTCGCGCGTTCTTTCATTTTGAGGAACCGGAAGCCGTCGAACTCGAGCGGGTTTTCGTATACGGATGGATCGAATTGGGTAAGGCTTGCTGCGGCAGCGATCGTTGTGTTGGCTGGAATTCGTTGTCCGTCGGAGAAGGTGTAGTCGTTGACCGCCACGCGTTTTACTAGGACTGTAAATCCATGGCTGTTAGTCCCCCCGTAATTCCGTGGCAAGTGAAAAAAGAACTGACAGAGTCCGATTGGGTGAAATCTCTGAGACTCTTTGATAAAACTGTCGATCTTGTGCATCTGGTCAATCGCCGACTTGGTCCAACCTTCGCGCTGGATTATTTCCTCCGCTTCTTCTCGTAGTGGTTGTATATATTCGTTGTGAGATAACAGGTCGAATAAGGCATGGCTCATAACCTGAGACTTTGTATAAGAATGCATTGAAAGATTTGCTGAGTGGTTGAAGGGGGCCTACCAAAGATGAAGTATGAATCGAGGCGAAATTAAGAGTGAGTAGGCGATCTAGGAGGGCTCGATCTGCTTTCTCTTCGCCCTCCGCTTGGTCCATGAACCAACTCAGGGCGTCGTGCTGATTCATTGGTTTCGTTAGGCTACGGGCTATGGCAACAGGGCAGTACAATAAGACTTTGGACTTACAGGTTTCTCTGCATATTCGTTGCCCTTTTCCTCTCGATCTTTGCGGCGAGCCGTAATTGTCGATTCAAACAGCTTGAACAATTTACGACGGTGTCGCGGTATTGATGAGAAGCAGAAGTTGAGAAATCTTTAAGGAATTTCGTAATGGGGAGTGCGAATATCGAGAAGGCGTGGTACACTCACGGACGTATGAACATAGGAAAGAGTCGAAACAAAAAGCTTGTCAATACGACGTCTGTCGTAAATTGTATATTGAGCTTGATCCAATCTGGATTTCTGCCTATCCAACGGGCAAGCATGATTTTATCAACACAACAAAAAAGAAACAAGTCAACAACTCACATAAGGGCAGTCCAACCATGATTCGGTTGCTCGCTTGGGCAACAACTTTGGTAGCAGTGTCAAACAACTTAATACTTGACCAGTCTATAAGTATATATATATATTGGATTTTGTCAGTTGATTGTTCTTGCGGCCAAGTGAAAATAATAAGTAGCACCATCTGTGGGAGGTATATGTTGACTGAATGCCTCAACAACCTCGTCGTGTAATGCCGGAACCAATTCTGGAATCGACCGCGTCAGCTTGCCTCTGACAACAGAAATATGGTAAGGGTTTGTCCCGATCTGGGATCCGAGTGTGTATTTCAGTTGAAGTTCCTGAAAAGTCATGAAACTCGAGTCATAATTTTGGGTGGGGAAAAAACCAGACCTCATCAACGGCCAATGCGGCAGAAATAACATCCTCAGGTGCTTTGCTGATTTCGTCTATCAATTTGGGGTTCGTTACGATAACCAACCAATCATGTATAGCAGGAATTTTGAAGAGGCGGTGTGGCCACTGCCCAGAAGTAGAGAGGTTCAGTTTTCCTGCATGTAGATTCCCATATTTTTAAAAAAATGTTCCATACCTTCTCCGATCCGGTTTGTACGAGAGCCCGAGCATTAGTGACGAACTGTATTGAGCCGATTAATAGTAAGTTACTCCCAGCTGTTGGAATTTCTCTGAGCTGTAGGAAACAATCGGTGGGTAACTGCAAGAAGTTTTATGGATCATACCTTCCGGGCGGTGCCAGTGTAGCGAGACCGCACAAACAAGGACAGCACCGTTGCCAGTCCAATCAAGATAAGGGAATTCTCAAGTGACAATCCCAACATTCAGTCACTACCAGTTGTGTGTTGTAGGTCGCCTGGCGTGTTGTATGTTGTATCAGTGGTCTTCGGTCTCTGGTCCTAACCTGCGGATATCCTCTATATAAAGAGAGGATACGCAGCTAACTTGCGAACCGGAGTCCAGACCGCCCTTCGCAATTCAGTAAATCGGAATCTCGGAAAAAATTCTCACATGTCATCCGCAACTCAATTTGAGCACAAGGCAATTACTAATAAACATAGGGCCGTTGAACGTCAAAAGCCTGCTACCTTTTTTCAGTTGCGTATCATGATCAAGAAGGAGAAAAAGTGCTTACAAGTCACAAGAACGGAAGGGAAAGTTTTTTCTGTATATGGTTGTGATCGCGGATTTTGTTAGCAAAAGCACGGGATTGGCAGAAGGTATGACCCGTTCGCATAATCTGAAAGTTGAATATGTACTGAAAAAAAGCATAACTTTTCTTCAGTTTTCTTCTCGGAGTCGGTGGTAGCGTGTTACGTCAGTGGGCGAAGGGCAGAACCTAATATTCAATAGGAGGCGGTGTAAAACCCGAGTGGAGAATGTCTCGTGGCTTTTACATACATTGGATACTTTACGACAAGATGTCTTGTTGGAAGCCGTCAGCGGGGCGTTTGAGGGTATCACTCTCATGTCGAATTGAATACGGGTTGCCATACCGACCTTTTGTGTCCTTGGTGTAATCTGATATTTGTGGTCACTGGTTAACCGCTGAAAAAACGACTCTTGGAACATTCAAGAGCAATAGGAAATCGATTTGGCAACCCCACGGTGTTTGGAAAAGAATTAGATTGACAGAAGTTTGTTACGGGGAGAGGCAGGAACAGCTGCAGCCTGCAGGACCCACAAAGTCACGCTCGTCGTTACTGAATTGACTCGGGACGCTGAACGTATATGAAGAGTATAAATAGGTACTAACAGTTCCAACAGGTTGCTTCAAGTTGTTCATTTGTGCCACGAGGATTCAGTGAGCAGGCTACGCCCTGGGCTCTCCCACAAACCACAATGTCCCGGTTCTCTAGTGTCCTCCTGCTATTCCTCCTCATCTACCATGTCGCACAGGCCAAGGTCGCCCACGATAACACTACAGAGGGAGATTCCAAGTCGTCAAGTTCCAAACGAACAACGTTTAGCATTGTCTGGGGATGCGCCACCACCACTATTATATGTGCTTGGGCTGCTATACACCCGAACATCGCACCTCGTGAGGGTCCGTTTAAGAGAACCCTCCGACGATTGGAGTTGATGTTCTGGACAATCGTGGCACCAGAGATCCTCCCATGCTGGGCATTAAATCAATCACTGGCGGCCATCACAGTAAGAGATGTCTACAATAACGCGAAAGGTACGTTTCAATCCTCTTTTGGAAAGTCCCGATATGAAAGAAAACAGATTATAAGAGGAGAAGTGGTATTTGGGAAAGCGTGAAGGCATGGTTTTCGTTGAACGAAATCAAAGGAGCAAGTCCAGGTGGGTATAAAAACTGCATTTATGGGTAAAGGATAAAGCTGACACCTCATAGTTTGGACAATCGCGCATGGACACTTTCTCATCATGGGAGGATTTCATGTTGTCGAGCCGTCTGATGATGTACCATCAAAGGAAGCAAACACGGACACACAACGAACTGACGAGAAAACGGAGAAAATGGATGCAGAAACCGGAGTCGTTTCCTCTGGGAAAAAGCCCGAGGGTAGGGTTACGATCCTGACTCTTGAAATGCTACGGGAACTTGTCAAGGACAAAGACTTCGACATTCGATTGGCCGAGGACGAGATATCCGACAGGTCGAAGGGGGATGCACTTTCCAAGCTGATCTTCTTAACTCAATCGACTTGGTTTATTTTGCAATGCCTCGGGCGCCGCATCCAAAGACTGGATCTGACGCACCTTGAGCTAACGACACTTGCACTGGCTAGTCTGAATGGAATCACCTTCGCCCTATGGTGGGCTAAGCCACTCGGTGCACAGACCATTGTTCGCCTGCATCTCAACCGAAAACTAACTGAGCTGGAACGAATCGCAGGGGAAGTGAGTAGTAATATCTCCCTTTTCTTTTTCAATTTTGACCTGTGGTCATTCCATAGAAACGTTCAATGCGGTCTAAAGTGATTAGCGAGGTCCCTCAATTGATTAAAAAGTGTGCGATTTTCATTCGTAGTACTTTCCAATGTCTACCAAATCTCAGTGCATTGGTGAAGCTACCTTTCGCCATTCTTTTTCTTCTCCTCTCCCCGTTCGTCGCATTCACCGGCATCTTCTTCGCCTCTGCTAGTGATATATTAGAGGGAACAGCGTCTTCCTTCCCTCCTGACGGGACACGTGTCCCGACATTCTACGTTCCAAAGCATGAATACAGCAGGTGGTTCCAGATCGCCCTCCTCTTGATCCTCAGTGCCGCATTCGGTGGGATTCATTGTGCAGGGTGGGATTATTTATTCCCCACCTACACAGAGCAGACAATGTGGCGTGTCTCATCATTAGCGGTCACGATACTCCCAAGCGTAGCGTTCCCCCTTGGTCAAATAGTCGTCTACCCACCCCCCTTCCAACATCCCAACCAAGCGACTGCTCAATCTTACAAGCCCCTCAAGCTCGCTGGTGGAATCATTGTCATCCTCGCTTCATTTGCATATGTGGCTGCCAGGATTATACTGATTGGACTGGCATTGTCACTCTTGAGGCACATATTCCCGAATGCGTTCGTTGCCATCAACTGGATGGCGTTCTATCCCCACATCTTTTGATCATTGGCGCCAGACATACGAATTGGCCTCACTCATCGCAATCACATTATACCTCACTTTTTACTCGCACTATTTTGTAGGATTCGCAGCAATGATCATCCCTTTTTTCCAAATTTATTTTTGCCTCGGAGACGAAGTTTTCACCCAGATAGCTCACCAATACGACATCAAACTTCGACACCCGTGGGCCGTCGATGACAAATCGACCAACTTCATAACGACTTGGATAGGTAAGTCGGGAAGCAAGACAACTTGCCTCAGGTACTGGAAGTATATGGTTGGCCTAAGTTGCGTTTTGAGTCTCATTGGACTCTTTGTATGGAACATCAAGTAAGAGCGTGACAAGAAATTGACTAGTGTATCATGGCAAGACTTACGACCAACTAACAATCTAACCTGCCAACCATGGGGCATGGTTGGACAGTTAGAGTATTAGCTGAACCAGATGTTGTGGAGCTGCTCATTGTAAGAGCGGAGAAGCAGGCACCTCCAGTTCAAATTCCTCTTTATATTCTAGGTACGGTAGAAGGTGCAACGCAGCTTTTTAGATTGATTGTACCAGTATGTGCTCTGGCTATTTGTAGTATCCATCATATCTTGAGACTCGGAAGGGTTGAACAAATGATATGAATAAGGAACATTTACCCAGTGAAGTCTACTTTACATAAATACATACACCCCGGGTTCAACCTACGACCACACGTTGCCCTGCATAAGGTTGACACGTTTTTCCATATCCTTGTTCGAGAAGAGGCCGCGTTCTTTTAGAAATAATGCCAAAGCAGCAGAAGTTAGATGATGTTACCTGAGTAGCCGAACCTAACATGCAACTAACATGGTCCATGATGGTTGGCCGAATTATTAATATTCCTGTCTCTGCTGGCGGACCGATCCTGGAGGTAAGTCCCAGGTTGGCAGCATATCAAAATATTCGACCAATATTCGACGTTAAGTTGGGGCGTTTAGGTTACTAATCGCTGAACGTGACACAGTGTGCCCGATGACCAATAAGAATTCTAGTTATTCTCTCACATGTCGGGGGATACTCAGGCTTCTTTCAGCGCCTCTGTCAGACTTGAGATTCGTCAGACTTACGGAACTCGCTGTGTCTTCTGCCTGGCCCTTCTTCCTATAGCTGGTGGTCAATGTGTGCATTTAATAGACCGATCATCGTCGATAGGTGGACAACAAGTTCGTATGAACTCTTGTAATGGCAAGTTTGTACTAAACATATATGTCTCAGATTTTCCGAGCTCAACGTTTGGGTCTCTTGCCTGCGGATTTTCGAAGGAGCTCTGCAAACAATGGGATTTTGCGTGCGTCCAGTTTCACCACTGAATACAGTTGTTGCTAATCACGCTACACAGTATGCTCTGCATGTCATCTAGACTATTTCACTCGAGATTACATTACCCTTTCCCCTTCCGTACCCCTACTTCGATACGTCAATGACTACCTCAGCAGCACGCCAGCGGCTGAACAATCGCCCTTACATGAGGTATGCGTCTATCTAACCACAACGATTTACCTATTTGGACTATTAGGTGTTGGATTTAATTCGCAACGGCGACGTAGGAGACTTGCCAGACCCATCACAGATTTTGACTTATCTCGACCTTTTTACCATAGTTGTTCTCCAATCCGCGCCCACAGTTGGAAGAACTATAATCGCCCATGCCCACCCACAGCGTCTCATCTTCCGAAATGGTGACTTTTGGGACACCAGGGCAGCCTTAACCAATCCGAATGTAATTCAGATGTTCAACGTTGTCGATATTGCAACCAATAATCCCGCGGTTGTACATGGTCCCTTCATACAATTTGATCCCGATTCCCCCCACTATCACTGGCGACTGCCAATCGATGCCCAAATTATTCTTGCAATGGTCATCAGCCGATTCAACGACACCGTAGATGACTGGGAAGAACTTCAGCTTATCGAACAGATTCACACTCAACGAGCCACCTGGCTTACAGCAGCTCGTGGTCGTGGTCGTGGTCGTGGTAATCATGGTCTCGGTCGTGGTCGTAGGGAAGCTAAGCCCAGGCCCAAAAACCCGAACGTAAAAAAAACTGTTGGGAGTGGTGTCTCGATGACGAATTTGATTTGAAAATCCTCTCAGAAGAAGTTGAACAAGCAAGTGATCAAAGTCGTGAGCAATTTTCGGATTTGGTCTCACCCGCCTGTGACGATTTTGATTAACAGTCTCTCGGCAAAGGCGCTATGGGGTCCACCCAGAAGAATGGGATGTTGCGTCATCATTCTCAATGTTGCTTGATGATGGCCTTGAAGGAGTGAGTCATTTTGGAGGTTCTGCACCGAGCTTGCATGAAAGTGATTGTAATGATGGTGTGTCTTTCTGGTCATTTATTACCACCGCTCACCTTCCGTTTATCTCGATAAAGATGACCCCAGTACATGGAAGTTTGGGCCCTCATTCGGATCACTGCTACAGCCAGACGTATGATGCAGATTTAATTTTACGTTCTAACTTTACTGTGGCCCATCGTCCGGATGAACCTACCCAAAAATCGTCAAAATCGGCGGTATGGTTTATTGGCATTTTTCTCAGAAATACTATAGCGTTCAAGACGGCGATATTGATACAAATGACTTAACGTCGAACCCGGTTTCTGAGTACCCCGGACTGAGTGCCGTCACTCGGGGATTCTATTCCGTATGGTAATCCTTTCTCTCTCTTCAGATTTCCTTGCACGAAAACCTCTTGTACTCAGCAAATAATTATTGTACATTACTCTACAGTGTAGATAGACTTTATAATTTGTAACTCATATATAAAGCAAATGAACGGGACTTTTGTTGTCCCTACTCAATAGGTTATGAGCCTTGTATGAGCCCTGGCTAAGCTGTTTGTTATCTAAACTTCTAATCGATTTGAACGACTCACCATGACCTCAAGGGTGCTGTAGCGACGGCCACTGCGAGTCCACAATAGGAAAATTGTGAAACGAGAGTCCTGCAGATCCTAGTAAGACTGTTCTGGAAACAGATTTTCAGACCGACCTGATTCCTCCCACAGCTACACTCGGTCCGGACTACTGCCCGACGTCTGTACCGAACTCCTTCCCAGCCAGGGCCATCTGATGAACACTAAACGGAGCCTCGGGCGAAGGTGTATCGAAAAACCAAGTAAGGATCTGCACGTATGTCGCATAGTCAGCCGTATGTATAACAGGGTCGTCTTCAGTCTAAGAAGAGAGGGGCCAGAGAAAAAGGAATATAGAGGTGCATGAGACATTTCCTCGACCAAGATGGGTATGAACCAGTGCGTTAGCCAGCAAGCTCTGCCCGTACTCAACATACAGCCTCACCCGGAGTCACTATTCCAGGTCTTCTCGCCAACTCCCCACGGTCAGGTCCTCTTGGCAGACGATGCGGATGAGGAGCCAGAAGGTGCAGCGCAAGGGGCACCATCCCAATTTTCAGTCATACTGAGATTCCCAGACGAATGTCCCTGATCGGAATGGAAAATTGGTAGCGATAAGTAAGCCATATGCGTGGCGTAAGGTCGTGTAAAAGGCAGTTGGCGGAGGGATCGAGTTGGCGTAGGATTGCCTGAGGAAGCAGTGAGACTGCCGGTGGATTAGGCAAGTCGGGGAACGCGGTGCTCGAGGTGGAGGATCAAAAGGAGACAGGGGATCTCATCCGATAGTCGATTGAGAAATGCGGAATTGGTCGGCAGAGGAACCAGCGGGAGTGTAGCCTTCGTCGTAAGTCATATTAGTCGTTAAGGTGGGAGCTACGTAAAACAAACCAAAGAGTTGAAAAGTGTCACTGCCATACCTTCGCGGAAAGCGAAGGCTCAGGACCATTTGAGAGTTCCGCAGAAGATTTTGTATCAGGTTTCTTAGCTGGAGTGCTCGTTGCAGGATGGGGAAGCTAATGGATGGTGAAGGTGAGCAGCGTGCACCTGGTGGTACCACCAGCGTGCTGGTTGGCCTTGCGTAACTCCAATCCTTTTCGGCAGCTTGGTTTCGTGTGTAATCGAGAGAAGGGAGCTCCTCTATTCTCCTACTTTGATTACTTCTCGGGTCGGGCGCTGGACCCGGGAAGTAATAAGGATAGGAATATGAACATAGTGAGACCAAGGAGGGTTTCGACGACTGGATATCGAAAGGGAGCTGTTCTTGCTTGCATCTTGTGGTACCCGTCCATGAGTCAAATGCTTAGAATTAATGGAGAATTGGAAAGGATATCGTCTGTAATCGGTGTACTCAAGGAGGTGATTGGCTAGAACCAAAAAACGAAGTAGGTCTTCGTCGAGATTCGCGATAAACTCCTTGCCGATACCGGTTTCGAGTGGTAAGATTTCGATTGGGACGAGAGGACGGTTTCCATAGGCAATCTTGAATGCTGACTGCTGAGGTTCGATGGAATGGTACAAATAGACTTGGTACTCGAATGGTTGAACCACATTGAGATTCTTTTGTAAGGGAATATGAGGCCCATAAGCCAATAGATACACGGTAGTCTTTGATTCGAGGGAAAGGCACTCCCTTCTGCGTCTTCGGGCTGGTTAGCTCCGCGTTCGAAGTGATAATTTATAAACCTACTTGGTTCGGATAGTTTGACTTGAGGCGATGCCATTTGCCTGAATCCTTCTGTTAAGTCTTTAGTTGGGGTGTGCACGTCGTCTTGGTGCTGGTGAACATCTCCGTCTTACCTCTATTTTTCTTCGAGTCCGCTAGCGGACTCGGGAAGCAATAGTGTTAATCTGTTGTTCTTCCCAATGTATTGGTCCAGGAGCGCCCAACCACGGAACAGGTACACTCTCGGGGGTGAACTGTCGGAGGGAATGTAGGGACATGCGGGAGGAAAGTTAGCGGGTGAAATTGGAGGTTTGGGCAGCAACTTACCTGATGCACTTAAAATTGGAAACTCCTCGTGGAAATAAAGGTGCGGGAGTCGAGGATGACGAAGTCGGGGCCCAGAACGCGCCGAATGTCGAGGTTTTTGAGCCGGGCACTAAATTTGCGTTGATTCTGGTTACACACGAAATTTGGGCTACAAGAAATGCCAAAATTAGTGAAAGTACCCGCCGCAGTAAAGCAAGAAATGAGTAGAGATTACATACTTTTCTTGCATAGGTATTAAAGCCCACCGCAAGTGCGTCACAATATGGAAAGTCTCTGGCAATATCGATGATCCTGGATAAAATGAACAATACGAAAATGAATGGGATTTTAAACCGATGACATACCAACTGCCAGCACCACAGCCCAAATCCAAGCAAATTTTTGCGGACGACCGGGTTTACGCGTCAATAGGTCTAACTGTCCCAGGGACATATTTTGAGCACCTATTTCAGGGAAGGCGATCGTCAAAAACACATTCCATAGACTTCATGAGGGACTCACTTAA
>Ga0307507_10007051_pt1 | contig 16640 bp, 9 predicted proteins | sample 7_EM_MG_FD_207223 | JGI IMG/M metagenome (GOLD analysis project Ga0307507, IMG submission 207223) | Populus trichocarpa ectomycorrhiza microbial communities from riparian zone in the Pacific Northwest, United States - 7_EM | ecosystem: Host-associated > Plants > Roots > Unclassified | place...
CTTCGTGCAGAGCCTCTGTACGCAGAGCTTCGTGTAGAGCTTCGTGTAGAGCTTCGTGTAGAGCTTCGTGTAGAGCTTCGTGTAGAGCTTCGTGTAGAGCTTCGTGTAGAGCCTCGTGCAGAGCCTTGTGCAGAGCCTCCAAGTAATAAAACTATATAAGATTGTATAAGATTATATTAGATAATATATAATAGTTAAATATATAGTATATAACTTTACCTTAATTGCATGTTAAGAAATATATAGTTACCTTTTAAAGTTGCTAAGTAGGTTAACTGCGTGTTAAGGAACATACAGTTAGCTTTTAGGGTTGTTAAATAGGTTAACTGCGTATTATTTAACTTTTAAAGTTGCTAAGTAGGTTAATTACGTGTTAAGAAATATATAGTTAGCTTTTAAAGTTATTAAGTTAGTTAATTGCATATTAAGTTAGTTAAATTGCGTATTAAGTTAGTTAATTACATGTTAAGTTAGTCAAATTGCGTGTTAAGTTGGTTAATTATATATTAAGTTAGTTAAATTGCGTGTTAAGTTGGTTAATTATATGTTAAGTTAGTTAAATTGCGTGTTAAGTTAGTTAATTGCATATTAAGTTAGTTAAATTATATATTAAGTTAGTTAATTGCATGTTAAGTTAGTTAAATTACGTGTTAAGTTAGTTAATTGCATATTAAGTTAGTCAAATTGCGTGTTAAGTTAGTTAATTGTATGTTAAGTTGGTTAAATTACATGTTAAGTTAGTTAATTGCGTGTCAAGTTGGTCAATTGCGTGTCAAGTTGGTTAAATTGCATGTTAATTACGCGAAACGCGAAAATTAAAGTCTACTTAAATCTCATCCTGCGAATATTTTCCTAATGTATGCTTAGTAGTTTATGGAAATCAATAGGCCCTAGGAGACCTACCTATAAGAGCTACTATATTAGCTAGTACGACCTTCTAAACCCTTATGGCGATTACCGCAAAATTTGACCTGGAGATGACACAGATAGATATAGTTAATGTATTTATCCATTGCGATCTTAACAAGGTCGTCTATATAAAGCTACCGCTAGGGTTTAATAAAGGAAAGATAAACAAAGTACTACGCTTAAGAAAAGCCCTATATAGACTATAATAATTACTACTGTTATAGCAGAAGAATCTTACGAGCTTATTAAACGAATTGGGTTTTAAAGAAGTACCCTAGGAGCCATATATTATGCTAAAAGGTGGAATAGTTATCTTCTTCTATATTGACAATATTGTCTTCTGCTACCAAAAGATAGATAAGAAGAAAGCTTAAGAAGTAATTAAGGAGCTAAGCAAGGAATACCAGATAAGTACCCTTAGCGAGCTAAAATGGTTCCTAGAAATCTATATGCTATACAATTATAGCTAGAGGCTCCTATGGCTATCCTAGGAAGCCTATATTAAGAAGATAGCTAATTAGTATAAGATAGATCTTATAGGGCGTCTTTTAGATACTTCTATAGTAGAATCTAAACTCCTCCCTACTAATTACTGATTAATCTATCTAACGCTTTTATCCCCTAATATAGACCTACTAGTCCGTTCTATATCCCTACTAAGAGAAGCAGCTTCTACAATACTATATTAGAGAAAATTGGGTTTAGTACTCTATATAGCCACTATAACACGTCCTAATATTGCTTTTACAGTATTATAGCTGGTAAGGTTTAATTAGAATCCAAGTTAAGAGCATTATTAAGCGGTAGATAGAATAATCCAGTACCTATATAGCACAAGGAGCAGAGCAATCTGCTATAGAGGAGATAAGGAAGGAATAAACGGTAGAGGAAGAGATAAAGGAATACACAATAAAGGACGAGATAACGGAAAAGACGGTAGAAGTAAAGCGCAATTATTTATCTATGCTAGCGATGCATTATTTACGGACAACTCTATTAATAGAAAGAGCTTATAAGGATATATTATAAAGCTATTTAGGGGACCAATTACCTAGAGAGTAAATAAGTAGGGTATAGTTATAACGTTAAGCACGGAAGCCAAGTTGTTAGCCCTATTATAGATAGTAAAAAAAGCTATCTTTATTAGTAAACTATTTAAAGTAATAATATTAAGGCTAAACGAGCCTTTAATTATTAAATGCGATAATACCTAGACACTTTAACTAATTATAGAAGATACGGTAAAGCTAATTATAAAGCTCTAATATGTTAACATCTATTAACACTAGCTACGTTAGGAATATGTAATAAGATAAGTATAATTTTAATAAATAGTAATAAAGGAGATGATTGCTGATAGACTTATAAAGGCTCTGCCTAAGTAGAGGTTTTAGAACTTTGTTAACCTAGTTAGAATAGTGGATATTAAGGAGTGGCTAAATAAGGAGAAGTAACTAGAGGACCTAAGGGAGAAGGTTAGGGCGAGAAGGAAGGATTTAGACGACATTATGGTTTAATTAACGCATTAACGGACATGAGAAGGTAGTTAGCTTTAACCTCAAAGAGCTTAAAGCTAAGGGGGTATGTTAGATAATCTATATTCTCTAAAGGCGTGGGTTACGTGCACTAGTTACATGCATGAAGACATATTACTGAAGACACGTTAGATCAGGGTCAAAAAGACACGATACAAGATTATTAATCAATTAACCTATTTTATCAATGAACTGTTCTATATGCATTTTTATAACAATATCTATCACATATCGGGGGGGCTAATTTGGCGCGGTTACGACCCGGGTTAATACAAGGTTAGGGCCACCCCTACTAATAACGCGCCCAAACCCCACACAAGGTCGCGCAGCGACCGCCCCTAAGTACTTTCGCACGCGATTTTAGGCAAAAAGGTACATAATTTATGTTAAATCGGTACTTCTGGACGGTCGCGTAATGTTGCTCTAAATTTACAACACCTAAACGGGCTCTATTCCTACATTAAGGCGTCTCAGTTACTATAGTGCAGTCCTATATTAAGACGTCTTGGTTACTAGAGTATAGTCCTACATCAAGGCGTCTTGGTTGCTGCGGTACAGCCCTATATTAAGACGTCTCGGTCACTAGAGTATATAGTCCTACATTAAGGCGTCTTAGTTACTGCAGTGCAGTCCTATATTAAGACATCTTAGTCACTAGTAGAGTCCTATATTAAGGCGTCTTAGTTACTACAGTAGTCCTATAGTAAAATAGTATTATATATATATATATACTGCTTAATACGGAGCCTTTCCCTCCCTTTCCCTCCCTTGCCTAGTAGTTAGATATTCTTATAAAGCTAATCCAAAGAACGCCGGCCTCGTAGCTGTTCTAGCTGGTTAATAGCCTATCTCTTATCTCTTGCCGTACCGTCTTCTACGCGCCATCTTATATCCTTAATTATCCTACAGCGACGGCTATAGAATATAGCCTCACTATTAACCCGCTAGCATGCCCCCTAGCAATAATTGAGAGCTTTAATTAACGGCCCACCTGCTAGCCCTAAAGTCCACTTAGCCCAAAGCTGGAATACTAAATTACCGCCCTAAAGCATTTTATATTTCCTTAGCAGCGCCTATAGGTCAAGGATAAATAGGAGAGGTTAAGCGTTAGCTTGCGGCAGCTGTGGTAGGGGTATAGTAGAAGCTTACAGCAGCTGCTGTGGGGGTATGGTAGAAGCTTACGGCAGCTACTATAGGGGTATAGTAGACGTTATAGTAGACGTTATGGTAGACGGCTAAGCAGGCTCTACAGCAGTAGATAGTTAAGGACCTCTTAGTATCTCTCTAGGGGTTGGATATACGGGAGAGGGTTTATCTAAAGATGGAATCTAGCCGTTAACACGTTTAGGAACGGACGCGGGTACAGGTATAGATATAGGTACAGACATAGGTACAGGTATAGGGCCGTCTAAAGACGGATATATAGACTCTATAGGCCCTATCTAGATACCCATCTTCCCTTGCTGGATCCATATAGGTGCGAATAATGCTAATAACCTTTCTATCTCGCTAAGGCGTTCTAAAATCGTCTACACGCGTAATTAAACCCCCTTTATCTCTAAGATCGCGGCCTTATATCTTAGCTTAGCTACGGCCTTATAGGCGGGCTAGTATTTCTATATTATTATCTCATCTAGCGTAACTACGCTGGCCAGTAAGCTTTCTACCCGCGCGGCAAACCTCTGGTACTCCTTACAGCCAAAGAGGGAGTCCTTCTATAGGGGGTAGAGCAGGAACTGCTTATATAGGATTACTAAGTCCTATAATAGGATTACCCTAAGCGCGTAAAGGAGGCGTAGAAATCCTAAGCCCATAAGGTCAAGCCGTACAACCTTATTATCGGCCTTCTCTGGGTGGTAGGTCTCTATGCGTTTTAGCCAAACATCGGTCTTAGGCCATATCTTTAAGCAAAGGGCCTCTTCTGGCACCTCTCGCGTGTAGGGGAGAAAGTAGCCCTTTCCTTCCTTTAGGAAGCCGGCAATTGACCATATAAACGCGCGAGGTAGATAGCTAAGGTAGGCTCCTATTATCGCGTCTATATTCCAGCGTCTGGCCCGTCTAATTTGGGTCTCCTTAACACCGCTAAGCTCAGCGTGCCGGATGCTCTGCTTATAGGCGCTATAGGTCTTCTCCTTTAAGTAAATTCCTACCCCCTAGAATATCTTCTTATTCTATTTAAATTGCGTATAATAGCTTAACGGCTATTGCGGTACTTTAATGCTACTAGAAAAAATATATAGGTTATAGTAGTCCTCTAGCTACTAAAAGGATAGGAAGCTCTTAGTACCATCCTTACCCTAGCGGTTAAAGAAGTAAAAGGCTATTGCAGAGAGAGGGTAGAGGATAGGGTTAGTATTGCGTATATAGCCCATATACTTAACCTTGCCGTATTAATTCTACTTCCCCTATATTATTGATATAATTATACATAGCACTGGCTCGTCTGGTTTAGGCCCTTTGTTCTCTAATTTAATAAGGATAAGGTTAGCAAGCTAAATATCCCATCTACTCTTACCCTAGGTAATAGTAGTATAGCCTAAGGAACGGGTTAGAAAACAGTAGCCGTAAATACTCTATATAGACCGTAATATACAAACCTAATAAATGCTCAGCCGTAGTTTAAAGGTAAGACTTAACTAAACCCGGTATCTTAGAGCCTATCTCCCAGCACTAAGTAATCGCCTTTTTAAGCCCTTTAACGTTATAGCCGCTAGTAATTATAAATAGGCCTTAATTAATAAAGTTAACGCGTTAAATCCGGTCTTTATTGCAGCGGACGCTGTCTAGTACTACCGAGAGCTTCGCCCCCTATAGCGGCTATAAGGTCTTGCCTTCCAACTACCATGCGTAGAGCTTAGTAATAGTGGAGATATAGCTATTTACAACTAAGTATTAGACGGTCTTATTAAATAGGGCGTCTAGGGCCTCCTTATCCCATATCTCTTCCTCCTTTATAGCTTTCTTCCCTACAGCTACAGCTACCCCTGCGGCTGCCTTTCCCCTTAGTGGCCCTCCTACAGTCATCTTCTGCCTCTTTTTTGCCCGCTCGCCATCTTTCCACATCTCTTTCCATTTTAACTTCCGTTTTTAATAGCCAGCGGCCCGCGATTCTTAATTGACGACTTACTGCTCTAAAAATAAGTAAAGCTTATCTTTTGTTACCTGGGTGCTGTTTATATTGCCTTCTAGTCTTATATACTAGTCCTCCCACTCTTTCTGCTTTGGCTTATACGCCCTTATAGTATTCTTTAAGCGCTAGGCCTTATGAATATCCTACAGCTATACTGTTTGGGCCTTAAATTCGTTCTAGAGGCTATAGGGGGAGGAGGCTAAGGGGGCTTCTGTAGTAGACTATAGGGTAAGAAGATTTCTAAGAGACTCTATATCCGCAAGAGGTAAGGGGGCAGACGCGTAAGCGCGGTATGGGTAAATAAAGCTACTAAACACGTAAATATTAATAGAGGAGGAGAAGAAGAGGGCTCTATATTATAGAATTAGAATTACAGCAGGCCTTTCTATATAAAATTAGAAGCCCCATATAAGCCAGGAGCCAGCGCGGGCACAAAAACAGTAGAGGGTTGGAAAATAGGATTATTAAGGCAATGATAAGGTCAGAGGCGCGTAATAAGGACCTCTATACTAACCCAGTACTAACCTAGGCCTCAAAAACGCGTCTAAAAAGTAGGGGCCACCACCCAAGGGGGGGGGTAATATTTAGACGATATGTCGCGGACCTTAGGGGGTTGTGCGTAACCCGAGGTTACGCCAAGCCTAACCCCGACCTCCGATACCTTCCCATACAAATTTAGGCAACAGACGTCGCAACGAACGTCGCAACAAACGTTGCAACGGACGTCGCAACGGGTGTATATATAAGGCCCAAAAGTTCATCGATTATAAAGCTACTTCTGCGGATTAATTTAACGGTATTTCTGAGGTAATAGCTGTTGTGGAGGTATAGATCAATTTCGTTGAAGAAGGTAACTGCTCTACATACAAAACAAGTCGGATCGCCTAAGAAACCTTGCGAAAGTCCCTCAGACCATAGAATCAACTTTTTGACAAAAAAGGTTAGCGATATCCGCTTGCGGATATACGTATGTCCGCTAATTGATTCTATGGTCTGAGCTTGCTGAGGTAAGTATATTACACCGTTAGACCTTTCCCTTTTCCCTCTCTTCTGCCTTGTTTATTTCTAACTCTTTTTAACCCCCTACCAGACTCTCCGTCCCTCCCTCGCGCAATGCCGCCTACCACTACTATTAATACTATGTTGCTCCCTTTCCCCACCTCTTTACCTAACGCATCGCTTATTCTCACGCTATTAGATCTTAACTTGTCCTCCCTCCCTTCGCGGCTATACACTGGCTATTCCTTTCCAGGCGCACTGCTGCCCGCTTAGCATCTCCTCATTTCTATCCCTCCTGCTCACGCCTCTGGAGGTCAATGCCTAAGACTAGTCTTTTTTCTCTCCATTCTTGTCGCCTTAGTCTTTAGGGCCTTCTTCCTTACAAGGCGATGACATTTCGGCTGATAGCTGAAACAGTGGGGAGCTTAGTGAAAGATACGGGCGGTCATACGCCAGCATCGCTAATTACAACATCAGAGCTGATCGTGCGCGCCTGGTATCGCAGCGATACCGTAAAGCGATCCGTCACACTTTGAGCATCCTTTTCTAGGCTATAGGCCGCTTTGTCCGGATCACACAACCACTAAATCAACTATGATTCAAGGATTAATGCCGTTGCCCAACCATGTGCCATACTAAACGCCACCAGCAGCTATTACGCGCATATGGCCGGAACGCTATTGGTATAGTCGACACGGAGCTTGCCTACGGACAGGGTGGCTGATTAGAAGCGAAGGAACAGGCAATGCAATTATCACTACGGGCCGATGACGGATCCTTCGTCCCCCTTCACCTTTAGGTGAGAGTTATACGTCATGCGCATCTACGAATGAATCTTGCGATTATGCTCTTACCTGTATTATAAGTCCAGTTTCGGCTAGTTACAGCACAGTGTTGCAGTATTAGTAGTAGGCTAAGGCGAAGGTGGAACCCCGCTATCCTTTGTCCTAGCCGGCACCGCACCCTATCACATAAATTTGTCCTCATGTTGGTTATTAGCGCGGAATCCCTTTGCCTATTAGGGAAACCGTGTAGCGAAATGATACAGTAGGAGGCACATACGGAGCGGGCTCCCGACGGTGAAACCATGTACAGCACACAAAAATACACGATCGAACAACACCTACAAGGCATGCTCGCTAATACCAATAATCAACATGCTCAGGGGGAGATCAAAACTACAAGACTTGGGTTATCAACATCGAAAGAATTGCCAAGGCTTATGATGGTTCGGTCGATTTATTAAGCCCTTTCCAACTTTATCATCGTACAGCCAAGAGTTAGCATTTTCTATCATCATTCCTAACGTCGTTCTTTCCATCCAGTCGAGCCTATCTGATGTGGGTAGACGACTAGTTCTTCTAACCATGGGATGGTGGCTACCTATACACACGGTTGCCAAGGCTGTTGCCTGGATACGCCATAATATATCTAAATCCCAAAAATCACTACACACTTATCTATCCGAATTCCGGGAACCAACCTCACAACAAACCTTTTATTAATCTCCTTATGATTGAGCAGTCGTCTTATCACTCCAAAGCATCAAAATACTCTTCAGAATCTTCAGAATCTTCAGAGTTAGTAGAGTCAGCCATCCTGATACTTCCAACAAACTCTCAAACACCTCTTTAAATCCTTCCTCGGCCGTAAAGCACTGCTCGAGAATTTGCGTTGCAGTCCTCCCCTTAAAATCCAATGCATCAGGTTTGATCCCTCTTAGCCCAGCGGATTTTAGTATACTAGCAGTTTTGATATCACCGTATTGAGCAGTGTAATGCAGCACTGTAGCGCTGTGAGCTGTAACATTCGTGCAGTCATCTCCGTTTTGAAGTAATAGTTTGAGGAAATCATGGTTTCCGCCCATTATCGTTCGGAAAAGAGGAGTTTCCCCTCTATTATTTCTAATATGCATATTTGCATTCAAGTTAAGCAGAAAGGACCCTATTTTTATGTTATTCTTTAAAGCGGCGTCCGAGAGTGGTGTAGTGCCTTCATAGTTTTTGTGATCCAGTTGCGCGCCTCTGTTAATGAGTGGTTCAATACATGCCACGACATCCCTATGATTACACGCACAGTTAAGCGGCGTATCGCCCCATAAGTTTGCGAAATCAACGTCTGCCCCAGCCATGATTAAAAGCTTAAAAACCCGGGGATTCTGTGAGAACGCAGCGGCATGCAAGGGCGCATCGTTGCCGTATGCTAGGCTATTAGCATTAGCACCAGCGATAAGCAAGTTCTTAACAGCATTTGTATCACCCTTGAGTGAAGCCCAATAGAGTGGAGTTCGGCCTCGAAAATCCGGAAGATTGACCTGCGCCTGTATATGTGGGTTTTTAAGCATGGTCGCGAGATCAAGAGGGAGGATTCCAAGAACGATCTTATGTAAATCTGAGAAATCCCAGTCGCACCATTTAACGCTGGGAAATAGCAACATGAGGCTACTGAGATATTGAGGTTCGCCAGCGCCGGTGAAAATGCGGCGCCAGGCATCGTCAATAGGCGATCTAAGCTTTAGATTTAGAAGCGTCAACCGATTTCGGGACCTGTACAACTTACAAACCCCAGTCATCTTCTATATGAGGACTTGCTCCTTCCTGGAGGAGTAGTTTGCAGGTATCTATGTGGCCATGAAATACTGCGGCCTTGAAGAGCTAGTTAGTCCCCCCCGTCAGAGCGACCTCATTATTATTGCAATCACCTACGTGTAGTGCAGTCTGGCCATCAAAGATATCAGCATCGTCTGGGAATGCTTCTCTTTTGTTTAACAACAATCGGATACCGTAGTTGTTCCCGATCTTAGCTAGTCGAATGATGCTGTCTTGGTTCGAAGTCCCGACCCTTCTTTGTATGGTTAGACCGAATACCGGATCCCCCGCGCAAGTCTTCGCAGCCACTAAATAGATAGCCCTTTCTAGGAACCAATGTGGAAAACAGTACGTAACTTCAAGTGAACATGCCTCCTGATTTCTGCAGGTTTTACTGTTACATTTAGGGCCTAAAATGGGCAGCCCTGAATATCTAATATGTGCATTAACTTCAGTCCACTAATGTGGATAAGCCGGACATTTAGACTATTGTTACATACCCGATAAAAACAGTACCGAAGAATTTGTTCAGAAGTTTTGGTGATCGCTGACGGCTACGTTTATGGCAGGAGCAATCGCATTGTCTTACACACTGACTTCGTGTGCGCATATAAAAACTAAGAGTAGCGTGATTCTCTTGGTAGTAGGGCATCTCCGATTGTGATGGTGTAGACGATTCATTGTTGTGTTGAGCAACGGGTTCTGAGGACTAAAATTCTCACTTAAATTAGTTCTGAAAATCAGACCATGAGGAGTATATTCGTTGGCGTAGACAGACCAAAGCATCATGGCCGATTTCTGTCGGTAGTTCTTCCAATAGTTGTCGACTCGATCCCAGGTCTCTCAGCTCAAGAAGAATCTGAGCGAACAATTTTTTGTTGTCATTATGATGTTGTAGAGATACGATATTCATGGCTTCAATAGCAAGTTCAATTCGACTAGAGCCTGATCTAGCAGTATCTCTAAGTTTTAAGCAACGAATTTAGATCGGATTATACTTACGTAGTCTTAACACAGAGTAATACATGAAGATTTCTTCTAATATCTTTCAGTTCTGCTTGTAGCTTTCTAGCTGTTGGTTTTTTTCTTAGCCATGCAATTCTATTCACAGGCGCGCCACTGTGCGAATCAATGCATATAGACTCGACGAGAAATGTGAGTTCGGTTAATATTTTCTTAGCTCGAGCGAGCTGTGCGTTTAGCAAGCTGTGAAACTGAGCATCGTGATGCTGCCTCATTGAACTATAACCATTCATTAGGGTTGGAGTTACGGCAATTTGCCTATGTTCTTTTAGGAGAGTGAATAGAAAAACTTGACTAACTTTGACATTGTCGCCGGATCATGACATATGGCATTTATTTCCATAAGTACTACACTCATATCACTGATCTCGTTTGATAGAACTAAAATTTCCCTAGGAGCATCTCGAAAGCCTCGCGCGAGGCTATTGACTTGTTTAGCGCAGGTAGTGCAAGCAGCGATCAAAGTCAACACGCTGACTGTTACCGAAAGCGGATCGGTCATCCTGATAGTAGGTTCAACGGTCCTGTTACCTTAAGGAAATATGGCTTTCGCAATCCGCCCCGATATACTAATGGAGGTGCTGAAGTTGTGTGGAAATAAGGCCGATAAATTATTATATAGACTAATACGGGGCATAAAGTGAAAAAGTGAGGCGTAATGAGAAAAAGTAAAGCGTGGCGAGGCAGACCAAACAGTGTTCATGGACAGATACCCTGGGTAGAGCAAGGCTTGGCGGGTAGACCGGGGTACAGCTGAGCATGGTGGTCGCCGATGGGGTCGGCGAAAGCTGAGCGTGGTCACCGATGGAGCCACCGGAAAAGGATCGGCGGTACTGTTCTGCCCCATACTGGCTCGAGCCTCGTTCCGGAAAATTCCTGCGTCATACCGGAACAAATTGTCTTCAAAAAGGTACGATTTGTGTATCGGTTTTGTCGTCTTGATTCCGGAATAATTACTTCATTCCAGAAAATACCTTTAAAAGATTAGGCTGATTATAAGGCGGTACAGCAGCGCAAGGCTTATTATGAATTATAAAGCTCTTTAAAATATATTATACTAATAACTTCGATTTTCTTCCCCTCTTAATCCAATTAGTAAATTATTATCGCATAACATCCAGAATAGCCTTAAATTACCCCAACTATGCGTATACAACGTCGCCAAAACGGCTAGTTAATAAGCATAAGTTTAGTAATTAGTTTATATTTTATAACTAAGTGTAAGGCATTTTATAGAGCTCTTATAGAGCATCTTAAGGTATTAATTTTCTTATTATAATTACCTAATTAGGACTAGCGCAGGGGCTCTAAAAGTTAAACTTCGCAAGCTTTATTATCTGTTAAATTTTCTTATTAGTCCTTTCTTATTTACCGCCTCTATATATAGCTTAATTAGATCCTTAATAAGATATACGTCTTACCTATAAGTTCTAAATATATATTAACTTAATTGCCAGCTTAAATATAATACTAGTAATAGTAATGTTAACTTCTGCAACCACCTTTATAACCACCTCCGCACCTAATATAATTGCCTCTTTTTCTATTACAGACGACTTCTATAATATCTCTTACGCTATTTCTACCTTCTTAGTTATAGTGAAGCCTACCTTTACTAAGTATTTAAAAGAAACTAGAGTTAACTTAATAAAGCGCGTTACCTAGTTTAAATACAATAATCTTATTTCCTGGCTTATAGATCTAAATTATATAGCCCGCTTATAGAAATAACGTAATATATAAAGGCTCAGTCAACAGAACATGATTCTATTAGTAGCTAGTAACGAGAATTCCAAGACAAGGACTAGAAGAAGGTCGAGGAAAGGACACGTCTATATACATAGTGCCAAGGCTCGGCTCGGCCGAGCCCCTGACTAGGGTCTGTAACAGTGCCGTAACATAATATTAAATTAAAGGCTAAGCAACGGTAGTATATAAGAGAGGATATTTACCTAAAGCTATAAGGTCCTTAGAGGCGCCTAATAGGGCCTAATAAGTGGGCCTTAAAGGTGGTTTCTAAGCCGGATATTTATAATATAATTATAAGGAAGTATAGCGATATTAAATACATAGGATAGAAAAAGGCTTACTATATAATTATAATCGAGTATTACGGTATAAGATCTATTAAAGTTAAATAGCTACTTAAGCACTGTTAAGTCTATAAGAAGTAAGTATTACTTTTAGAATTTTTTTTAGTTGTATATATATGCTAATTATGACGGTGCTGGGGCACCGTCCCCTGCAGCTAGCTTGGCGCAATATCCGGAGTTCGCCCGTACCGTGTATATTACCCCCTACTAGGGCGGTACGCCGGTGAGATATGCTTAAGGAGCAAATAGGAGTTACTCAGGCGGGAGAGGTTTTGGCCCGGCCTTAACCGTAGAAGGTGGTGACGCCTAAGGGTAGGAATAAGCCACTAGAAAACTGGGGTAGAGGCCTAGATACGCAGGCATGTTGAACTCTACTGTATTATAGTTAATATATAACTACCTGCCTGTCGGTTCCCATAAGCCTTAGGGTAGAAAGGGGACGCCAGGCGGACAATACAGTAACTATACAGGAGATAGTAAAACAAACGGAACGCCTTATACCAGGACTCGTAATTACCCAAATCCAATGGCTTTGACAGGAAAATACAAACCAAGCATATAATAAGAACAATAAGAGGATACAAGGGGCGCCAGAGACTCGCTAGGGAAACAATAGACGAATATATGGCTCCCTTATTATTAGCATACATACACTAGGAATGCAAAAACTCCTTATCTAAAAAGAAATAATTATAAATGGCCTTATATACAACACAAGGCTCTATAACCACAGACTACACCTAGAACGATGTTATTGCTACGCATAATAGGGACACACCCAATCCACATGCGCAGCATAGGTGTGCTGCAGCCACTATACAGGCCCCCACAATACAAGACAATGTACAAATTAAGACTAAATAAAATGCGCGAACTGTCACTGAAGCACACATAAGGCGTAGGAGAGAGAAGACTACATTAAATACAGGAGACGGAAGGAAAGGGCTTAATAGCTATAGAAACAACTGCACGCTAGGTTATATAAATGGAAACAATAGGCGATAAGCTAGGGGGACGTAGGTGTTTTCCCAGCGTTTCCTACCTTTAATATTAGGGGGCTAAGCCAGCCATCCCAAGCCTTAACGGGCCAAAAGCGACGCCGCGCGACATCACCAGACTAAATAGGGACACAAGGGATATATAGGACACAAGGGAGAGAACGCCCAGTAGGAAGACCCCTATAGACGGCTATAGCAAGTTTAAGGCCGGGACAATTAAGAATTAGATTTAACGCGGCAAATATAATACACGTAGCTGGCTTATAAGGGGCATATAGCCAACTAGTAAGAACAGGGGAAGAACCGGAGGCAATAACAAACTTAGATTTAGAAAGGCTAGTAGGAATATAAGATATAGAAATGGAAAGCTCTATATAAAATAAGTAGTAGCCAGGGAGCAAATACAGAAGACGGAAGTTCTAAATATTTTAGAGAAAGTGGAAACGGAAGAAGCGAGGAGCAAAGGAGAGGCGAAGGACCCCCACTAGGGGTCCGCCACTTGACTATTATATAGTATAACTGCGGCAATACGAACCACCGTCTAGTAAGGCCCCTACTAGACAGTCTAGACCCAGAGAAACACCATATTTTTGCCATATAAGAGCTGTATTATAATACCTATATATAATTAACATACTGCCCCTAAGAATTCTAGCTTCTATATAAACTAAAAGCAGCTATACGCATATGCTTTATAATTAGCAAAAATATCAGCCTTGCCTTATAGTTATAGCAGGCAGTTAACCTAGATATTGCAGTTATAACTATCTAGATATATAGGGGACTAGTATAAATCATTAATGTCTATAACCCTAGGGTCGAAGGGGTAGCATAGATAGAGAACATTATATCTATAATAAGCTTGCTAGAAACTAAACACGCGGAGTCTATTCTACTAGGAGACATAAACCTCCACTACCTATAGTAGGGGGGCATCCATGTTGCTGCTAATTAATAGGTAGAGTGCCTACTAAGAGCTATAGACAACGGGGGCCTTAAGCTAGCTACCCCCCCAGGTGCAATTATATAGCAATAGGGCACTACCAAAAGTACAATTAACCTTATAATTATGGACGAAAACCTATACTAGAGACTTAAAAGGTGCTCCCCTAAAGAAGAATGGGTATTTACCTTAGACTATATCCCTATTCAGATATAACTAGATCTAGACATTAAGGCGCAACTAAATGGTAAAAGATATGTAATAAGGAAGCTTAACATAGATAGCTTCCTTAATATAATTAAATAATAACTCTAAGACCTAGAAGAAATCTACCTAATACTAAATAAGCGAGGCTTATTGGCTACCCCTAAGGAAATTAATTAAAGACTAGAAAGGATCTAGGTAGCAATTAAAAGTAGGCTAAAAGAGCACTACCCAGTTTCAAAACCGGGCCCCTATGCGCAACATATATGGTCCGCATAGTGCGCGGCCCTTATAGCCGGCTAATAATGAGCAAGGAGGAAATATATAAGCAGCCACGATTCTAAGGATAAGAGATAATATAAAGACACAAGAAACTAGCTAAAGAATACCCTAAAAAAAGAAGCAAGGAATAACTGGAGACAATTTATAAATAAACATACTACTAACCTAAGTCTCCCCTATAACAAAGGCCTTTGGACCATAGCAAAATGGGCAAAGAAAAAGGCGGGACGCTTAATAGAAGATCCACACCTACCACCTCTATAAAGAGTAGGCAAACTATAGGCTATAAGCAACAATAATAAGAAGGCAAAGATCCTTATAGAAAGATTTTTCCCTTAACCAGCTTTAGTAGACCTTAGCGACATTACTAGTAAAACACCGGTGACTTACCTAAGGGTTGACAGCGATATAACAACTAAAGAAATGGCTAGAACTATTAGCCGCCTTTTAAACAACACAGTACTAGGACCAGATAGGATCCCAAACAAAGCCCTAAAGACCTATAGACCACTTATAGCACCTTAGCTTACAGACGTAGCCAAAGCATACTTTACAATAGGCTACTACCTATAACTTGGAAGATCTATAACAACGGTCATCTTATAAAAAGAAGGCAAAGTAGACTATTTAATCCTAGGAAGCTACCGCCCTATTGCCTTAAAAAACACCCTAAGCAAGATTTTAGAAAAGGTTATAGCAGACCACATAGCAGATATAGTAGAGGAACACGCCCTACTACCACAAAGCTAAATAGGGGCAAGAAAGAATCGCTTAACGCTATTAGCACTTATACTACTTACTACTACTATTAAAACCGTATGGGCTATGTGAAAGGACTTTATAGTATTAATGCTTAGCCTAGATATCAGCGGCGCCTACAATAATATACCCTATAAGCGTCTTCTATACATCCTTAAGGCAAAGGGCTTCCCAGAGTAGATTATTTAATTTATTTAAGGATTTATAGGCCAGAAAGAAATATTACTGGTCTTTAGCGGATACCAGAGCCCCCCTATTACAGTTATAATAGGAATACTATAAGGATTACCTCTGTCGCCTATACTCTTCCTCTTCTTTGTAAGTAACCTACTTAACACCTTTAAGGAAGGGGCAACCTAGGGGATAGGCTTTATTGATGATACAAACCTAATTACATATAGGCCAACAGCCGCAGAGAACTGTAGGACACTAGAGAAAGCCTACAACACCTATATAAAATAGGCAAGACAATATAGAGTCCAATTCTTACTAGAGAAATACCAGCTAATCTATTTTATAAGAAAACGTAACCAATCTATAGATCTTTAGCATACAATCTATATCTAAGGCTTTAGGGGTTAACCGGTTTAAGGCCTAAGGGTATTAGGAGTATAAGTAGACAGTAAGCTCTAGTAAAGCGCATATACAGCGTAAGCGGCCTATAAGGACTAAGTATAGTATATCGCCATATCCAGGATCGTTAATTCTATATAGGGTCTATGCTTCTAGAGGTCACGCCTACTATATATAGCAGTTATCCGGCTAACTATAACGTATAGATCTAGCATTTGGGCCACTAGAGAAACCAAAAAAGGCCCCCCTAAATCACTCCTTAAACTACTTTAAAAGGTCCAAACAGCCTGCCTTAGGAGTATAATAGGCGGGTATAAGTAAATGGCCACAGTACTGCTTAAGAAGGAAGCCAATATTCCCCCCCTATAACTATATATTGAAGCCGATGCAATATAAAGGGTGTAAAAGGAACGCAACTTTAACGTTATAAAGTATATTAAGACACGCCTAAACAAACTATAGAGGGACCCTAGGGTACCCTATAGAAGAAGGAACCAACAACCCTAAAGTAGGGAAGATATATTAGGAAAACAGGTAGAGAAAGCAGAAGAAGAATAGTGCGGCGCTAGGGCCTAGGCCTATATAGAGGAGGAAGGGAGACGCG
>Ga0307507_10007052_pt1 | contig 16639 bp, 5 predicted proteins | sample 7_EM_MG_FD_207223 | JGI IMG/M metagenome (GOLD analysis project Ga0307507, IMG submission 207223) | Populus trichocarpa ectomycorrhiza microbial communities from riparian zone in the Pacific Northwest, United States - 7_EM | ecosystem: Host-associated > Plants > Roots > Unclassified | place...
CTGCTATTCTTCTCCCTTCCTTTCTCTAGCTTTGGATCCTCGTTTATAGACTACCAATTGTACAGGCTTGCGCGTCCCTCATGCCGTGCTCGTGCCTCGATTGACTGAGTCGCTAACATCTTTAAAGCGTTACCACCACAGCTACTAGAGACCTCAGTATTTATATTTAAGGACCGATATTCGTCAGAGGTCTTCTAGGGCATTATGCCAGACAGTGGAGCTATAGGTGTATTAACTACTAGTTAACCTTAGTTCCAGGCATTATAAAAGCTTAATACTAGTGTCTGACTTAATATTACTATAGCTAGAGCTTATAAGATCCGATTTGGTAAAGGCACTATATTATCCCAAAGCACTATCTAGGTTCCTACCCCGCTAGGTACTATTACTTTCCACATTATCCCAGTAAATATACCGTTCTTATTTTGTATCCAAGATATAGATAAGATAGGTGTTAAGCTAGATAATCTTCAAAACGTTCTAATCTAAGGCGACAAAATTGTCCTAGTTATACAAAAATGGGGCCATTTATGGATGTTGCTCTACTAACCAGAATATAGTATTACCTAGAGTCACTTAACTAAAGCCGAATTGCATTAATTGCATAAGCAATTTGGTTATCTATTAGTTTAATAACTAAGGTTCTTTAATAAGCCGGATATAAAGTAAATTCTAAGGCTATCAAATACCTTATAAAATACTGTTACCATTGCCAGATGTATACAAAATCGCCCGGCAGATTCAAGTTTACCTTAAAGGATGACTATAAATTCAACTATATAGTTATTATTAATGTCATGTACTTAGATGGCAAGCCAGTTCTATAAGTAGTGGATTCTTTAACAGCATTCTAAGCTGCTAAGTTTTTAAAGGACATGTCTGTAAAGACTGCTTGGGATACACTATAAATGTGCTGGATTAACACTTATTAAGGACCACTGGATTACTTGGTTTATAACGCAGGAAGGAACTTCTTATTAACTAAATTTAGACAACACGCTAAATCAATGGCAATTGAGATTAAGGAAGTTTCTATAGAAGCCCATAACAGTATAGGAAAGGCCAAAAGATATTATACTCCATTGCAATAAGCTTATGAAATCATCTAAAATAAGCTTGTAGACGAATAGGTTAATAAGAAAATGAGTTTGCAGATAGCTGTAAAGGCTATTAATGATTTAGCTGGACTAGATAGAATTGTTCCCACTCTTTTAGTCTTTAGGGCATATCCACGAATAACTAAAATAGATGCTTTATTGCCATCTATTACTAAGAGAGCTGAAGCAATCCGTGCAGCTACTAAAGAAGTTTGTTATCTCTAAGCAGAGCGCTAGGTTAAAGATACGCTTGCTATAAGAAATGGCCTAAATACTATATCTATGCTGAGTTTACCAATTCTCTTAGAAGTACGTGTCTAGTGTGAGAAAGATAGTTAGAACGGACCGTATAAACTGTTGGCAATCAACGGCAAGACATGTATAATTAATATGCCGTATAGACCAACTAATTTCTAATTAACTGTTGTTAAGCCATACTATATAGAAGAGGAGATACTGGATGTTCCGGAATAGGAGGATTAAGTTAACCGATCTAATAATAAGAAAGAACTAAATAAGCAAACTGAACCAATTGACCCAGAACTAATTGTACGACGTGGTTAAGGACGACTAAAGGGATTATGTACCAAAGATGTGTCTAAAGAAATTGTCACCCATTGGAGTACCTATTACCATTTTGCTAATAAGGACAACTTTAACTAAGCCTTTCTTACTAGTATTGAGGAGATTGATACCCAAATGACCTTAATGACTTTTATAACGAGCAAGGAGTAAGCTAATATGGTACTTGCATTAAAGCTATAGAAGGAGGGTAAAATTACTACTTCTGGAGCACTATTTAAAGCTTTAACAAAATAGGAAGTTAATAGATTAATTAGACGAGGAGTCTTTAACTTTATCTAATGGGATCCTATTAAACATACTGGTGTTAGGATCTTTAACTTAAGAATCGTCTATGAAGTTAAGGGTAAAGCTACAGATACCCCATACAAAAAATCCAGACTTGTTATTTAAGCGTATAATGATAACGGAAAGGAAGTAATTCTTACGTAATCCCTAACTATCCAGAGAGCTAGTTAATAAGTCATTATGGCATTAGCACCATCTTTATTTCAACTTCCAGATAAGAAGATCTAGATGTGGCTATATAATATTACTTAAGCTTATACCCAATTAACAACTTCTATTTAACAACTGATTCTTGCAAATCTTCCAAAGGAGATTATCCATATATATCCACTAAATACTATTATAGTTATTCTAAAGCCATTATATGGGATTCCTAAAGCTAGAACCCATTGGTGGGCTATATATTATAAGCATCACAAGGAAAAGCTGTCTATAATTACATCTACTTATAACCCTTGCTTCCTAATTATAACCAAGAAAGAGGTATTTGGCCTTGTAGGAATGCAAACTAATAATACACTTATTTTAGCATTAGAAGAATTCTTAGTTTTAGAGGATAATAAGCTTAGTAAAGCTAAATTCCTTATAAAGCCTAAGGAAGCCCTGGCACCAGAAACCCCATTAATCTTTAATGGATGTGTACTGACATAATATAAGGATACCATCTAGTTACGTTAAAAGGAACAGGCAAAGAAGCTTAAGCTTGTAGATACCAAATCTCCTAACTTCTAGAATAACTATAGAGAGTAACAGGCTTATAGAGCTTATATTGCAACCATCTGTCAACTAGAGGCTGTATTTGACCTCTTAGTTGCTGCCTAATACCAGAATCTAACTAAAGCTGATGTTACTGCTTTAAACAAGAGACTTGTATGGCAGATGAAGTATATAGATTAAGGCATTAACTATATTGCCCTTAACCTATCTGCAGCAAAGATCTTCGTCTTTATTAATGGATCATTTACAAATAATAAAGATTTTAGTTCCCAGATTAGATATAAAATCATTATTGCAAATAAGACAAAAATAACAGAGGAGGAATTCCAGATTAAGGGAAACTTAATCTATTATAGCTTAACCAAGAGTAAGCAAGTAACTAGGAGCGTTTTAGCATTAGAGATCTATAGCATAGTAGGAGGAGTAGATATGGCGATTGTTATTAATACTACCCTTAAAATAATTACAGATCAACTCGGCCTTTCCTAAATCCCAACCATTATCTGTACCAACTCTTACTTACTCTAGGAGTGCCTTATTAAGCTTAAAACCACCAAGGAGAAGCGTCTAATAATTAATATTATGGCCCTTTGTTAATTATATAAGTAAAGAGAACTGCTAGAGATCTGCTGGATTAATGGTTAAGATAACCCAGCAGATGCTATAACTAAGTCCAACCCTAACAAGGCATTAGAAAAGTTCTTAGATACTAACTGCCTTAAGATACAAATGGAAGGATGGGTAAAAAGGGGAGAAATGTCTACCCAGTCCTAGGCAATATGCGGCAATATGCGGCAATCTATGACAGTTTGCCTGGTACTGCCTAATACGGCCTAGTACTGTCTAGTACAATCTGGTAATATCTGGAATAGATATAAAAAGGGTTCAGCGAGACTTATGTATACAATAGTATACAGTAAAATAGGAGGATAAAAGTATTTCTTTTAAATAACAATTTAATTAGTTCTTACCTTAGGCCATAAAAGAAAGAACTGCCTGTATCGGAATAGTTATGTATAGCACTAGGCCACACCAAGCGAAGTGAAGCGAAGCGAAGGGGCCTTAAGCCCCTTCTCCTTCATATAGCTTTAACAATTAATTAATTATCATCATATCAACTAGTAAAGACTGGTTGACTACGATTCTGGCCTACTTAAGTAGGTATCCCTGGTGATACCAATATTAACAATACCACATAGCAGTATAGTCTTGCCCTTGCCGGGATCGCCCTTAATCTATAGCAATCGGCTTTGCTGGTTATTGCGCTACTATTAGAAGTCGGAGTGTTTAAGGATCTAGTAGTACAAGTCTTTTAGTAGGCCGCCTTTGGTTTCCTTAATGCGCTTCCTATTATCATAGGGATTAGTAACACGTAAATGTTAGATATATTTATAGTCTTCTTTCGCTATTTAGACTAATATCCTAAGCCGTTTAAACGCGTTCTCTTCCCCTTCACTATAGATAAGTGGTATATAGATATCAAATATACCTAGTAGCGAGTAGGCCTTATCTTCTTCGCGCTTAGTCTGGCGGCGTTCTATCTATAAAAATCGCTTATTAACGCTAGATTGGGATAAAGCGGCTCCTTAAAGCGCTAAATCAGCAATGCCTGTTGTCTTATAAATTTATTGCCTTAGTGATCCTTTATTACCAAGTCGCTTACATTTTTATAAGAAGAATTTAACCAAACTAGGGGCTAGAAGCTCTTGGAGTGTTTAACCCTAAATAAACCATCTACTTTTCCAGAAGTCCAATTCCCATGGCAGTGGGTTAGACTCCTCGTTGGTATTAAAGGTAGGGCTAGAAATATCCGACAAATAGACATAGTATTAAGTCGCGTTGCAGTACTAGCGAAATATGGAGTTAATAGCCTCTAAGAGTTTAGTAAAATTTGCCTTTTTAATGCAACAGGTGTTAACCTAAAAGTATTATAATTTATCTTCTCTGGCTTGTTCTCCGTAGAACTAGATCTTTTTATAGCCAGGCTTATCCTTGCCAGTACTATTTATTAGATCTTTAAAAGTGACCTCTTTGGCATCCACTCCCCATGTGTGCGAAAGTATCATATAGGGAGGGATTGTATCCTTGCTAACAAAGTCCTTAGTAAGGCTAAACTTGCTACTATTGCTGTGTCGCACAAGACGCATTGTTTCGTGGTGAGTTTAATGGGACCAAGTAGTGGAATAGGGTTTGGTGGGGCTTAAACGCAGTAGGTCGTTAGCTAAGAATACTATACCTAGTTATTAAGGTAAACAAGTATATAGGTAAAGAGAGAGCATTAGATTATACCAAAGAATTAGATCTAAAAGGGAGATAGTTTAATAGGAGCGTAGTTAGGACAAACTTCGCCTAGGGCATATAAGGCTAATTGCACAGCCTATTAGCGGAATATGCCCATATCTTAAGAGAAGTAGTTAAATATTCGATTACGCTAGCAGGGAGGGCGGCCGACCCGCACTAGCTATACCCTTGTTTTTATAGCGTTTCCTAGACATTAGTGTGGTCAAAGCTATGATCCACTTTATAAAGGAGATAGGACGTTTATACCTAAGCGAACAACAAGCCAATTTTAATAAGTAAATACACTTAAGGATCCCCTCTCCTACCTATAAGGGGGTAATATAAATGGGTTAGACGCCCCCCTTGCTAGTATAGTAAACAAAATAACCTGGTCCCGTTATATTACTTTGGACTCGCTTATTTCTTAACCGGTACTAGCAGGGGGGGCATCTAAGGTATTAATGTTACCCCCTTGTATACCTCCTAACCGACTACACTGGCGGCGCGAAGAAATTCTAAAAGAGAATACAGTAAACCCCCCTTATAACGATATGGGGTATATAACGATATATTCTATATTACGATCTACATCCATAATTAAGGCTTTTTTGGTGTAATATTACGATAATCTAGGTTTTGACAATATCGTTAAGCACCTACTACTAATATTGGTATAACCAGCAGAGAATTTGTATGGGAGAGGGCTATAAGGTAGATATTCTAAGCCTTTTTAGGTATAAATGCCTTCTTTTTCCTGCTTATTTACCCTACACGTGACTTTTTATATAACGATACCTCTATTATAACAATACGCTCGGCTACAAAACCCGTATTGTTATAAGGGGGGTTTACTATACGTTAATTAGCCTAAAGAGGTAAAAAGCTAACTGATAAGAGGGCGAGAAGATTTAACGAATAAGAGGGCGAGAAGACTTGATAAATAAGAGCGTAAGAAGATTTAATAAATAAAAGCGTAAGAAGATTTAATAAATAAGAGTAAAGAAGATCTAATAAATAAAAGCGAAGAAGATTTAATAAATAAGAGGGCAAGAAAATTTAATAAATAAAAGGGCGAGAAGATTTAATTAATAAGAGGGCGAGAAGATTTAGCCAACAAGGGCGAAAAGATTTGACTAATAAGAGGGCAAGACAAGCCCAACCCAATTTTTTCTTAGGTGGTACTAAACTCCTTTTAGAACTAACGTTCCTCTAGGCACCCACTAGCAATTCGCCCGCGCTATAGCCTACTGTATGGGCCTTGTTATTATAGGAGCAAATAAGTATATAGGCTTATATCCTTATGGGAATAGAAGCTATCCGTAATCGCAATTTTAAGAAAGTAATAAATACTAATACCACTAGCTATAAGATCTACAAAACGTATTTGCCAATACTATATATATAAGCGAATCTATGTATACGAGTTTAAATTCGTAACTAATCTAGCGCCTTTAAAGTCACTCTTAAAATCTTGGTTTAACGTAAGAGCCATTCTTAAATGCTTATATATAAGTTTCTCTCCCTTACTTTTAGCTAAACTGTAACCAATCCGTATAGTGTTCTTAATTTAATACAGTATATTAACACTAGCCTTAAAACTCTTACTTAAATATTGCCTTACCTATCTTCCGTTTAATTGATGGTCTAAAAGCCGCTCCATATCTTTTCCAGAGATATTGGCAGTAGTATTGGCTTGCTTTAGGAAGGTCTTCTATACCTACTCTCTTACTGGTCCCTTTAGCTTGTTATATTTAAGTGCAAGATATATTCTGCTCTGTATAGCTATATTAAATACAGTAATCCTGTTTATTATAAGAAATATAATACCTTAGAAATACTCCATCTATCGCAGGAAGATGGATACTAGGCTATTATATTAGATATTATTTAAAGCTCTTTCTGTAAGAAAGACATCGGCCTTGTTTATAAGAAGGATAGCGCTCTAGCAGTAAACGTTTTTAACTATTAGAGCTAGGTTTTGTTCTAAACAGACTAGATCTATATTAAGGTCTCCCATATAAGCCTTCTTATAGTTAGACTGGTATATAAATATATTTATAAAGGGGAATATACTATATAGAGGGGTCTTCTCTAAGATTTGGCAAGTGCTTTAGCTGTCAATGTCTTTCCCACCTTAGGTAGGCCACTAAAACGGTCAGCCTTTGAGACAGCTAATGCCTTGCTAGAAAACTTACTATAGTAAGAAAACTAGGCCTTTCCCCTTCCCTTTAATTATATTATTAAACTTTAATTTCCTGGACCTAGACTGGTAGCTCTTTATAAGTCCTTATAGCACCATTTTCTTATCCTCCTTAATTACGAGTGACTTGAATGCTAAGGCATTCTATTTAATGTCCTTGATTTTGGCAACAGTAAATTTACCTATTAGTGCTTGTATTAGTACGTATAATTCGCTAGCTCTAGAAAATAAGTGTGTAAAAAGTCTAACCCTATTTTTTATCTGCCAAACTAAAGGCTAGGACTGTTAGTGGATAGACTAGGTACTTATTGTCTTCTATCTCCTTAGGAACTAAACCCTGATTTTTTACGTCGCCTTGCCAATTAGTCCCTTAATTGTATACGCTAATTCCATACATATCTATAGCGATTGGCTGCTTGCCATAGTTAGGATTCTAATAATAAAATGCTATCGCGTCCACCATAATACGGCCACTTATAGAAAATTTTAACGGGCTATCTTTAGTCTAGAAAAACGCGGTCCCTTTATATTTATAATGGTTAATGCCTCTTAAAAACACAAACTTCTAGCTATTGCTAATAAGGTCCTGCTTTATCTCGGCTTGTCTCTTATAACGCTCCAGTGGAAATACCTTAAGAGACGTAATTTTTATAGTTAAACAGAATTCCGGAATAGAGAGGGTGGGTTTTACCTCACTAAACGCCTTCCTATTGTAGCCGAAATAGTAATAGTCAAGTTCGAAGCTCTTTTCGCCAAAAAGTAAGGTTTTGAAGTTGCCTAAATTATATATAAGGCATCTTAGTTAATCCAAGCCTTCGCAAATCATAAGGACGTGTGTATTTGGTTTAAATAAGGCCTAAAGAAGATTAAAATTAATTTCGCCATAGTCTAAAAGCGGTAGGAGACTATTAGTTATAGGCGCGAAATAGTCTTTAAGGAATCTTAGTAACTACTAAAGGTGCTTAGCGCTAATTAAGTTGGAGAAAGACTTTCCTGGTGTGTTTTTAACTGGGGTAGGAAATTAAATATAAGGTTTATAGGAATCTAGAAGTTAAATTAGAATAAGCTACATTTGTAAAAAGGTCTACTTACTGTAGGCTTGTCTTCCCAAAGGGAGATGGCTTGTACGCCGTTTAGTACTACCTATAAGGCGTCTCTTACTTCTCCTGAATTTATGCCTAGGTATGTATTGTAGTCTTTATTGTCCTTGTCTAGGTTAAAGTTAGTATCTAAGTTAATATATTTAAAGATACCTAAGAGATAGACTAAATTTCTTCCTAAGGACACAAATATACTGATTATATATATTACGCTTACTTAACGTATCTGGCGAAGTCTCTATGGTCTTATACTAGCAGCTTTGTTTGTCCTAGCTATAGTAGACGCTATATTAGCGTATTTCTAAGTGTGTTTTAGGGATTTCGTAAGCATACATCTTATTTAACACCTTAACTTTAACCTTGGAACCTCTTACTTTGGGTATCTCTTTAACCCCTAAACTTGTAGGGGGAGGTGGAGGAGGTAGAGAAGGTGGAGGAGGTGGAGGAGGTGGAGAAGGTTAAGTCGCTTGGACTATCTTTAACATAGCTACAAGCATTTTAGTTGTAAGATGCTGCGCTGACTGCTTATAATGCAGATACGTTTGGCTTGGGCTATTTAGGGAGGTGTTTATACAGTTGCAAAGCAGTAAAGGCGCTGGCGTAACGGGTTTGGATATAACTAGCATTATTACTCTATAAAGCTTTGGTAACGTAATACTGATCTAAAGAAGGAGCTGAGTGGAGAGAGAAGCTAGATGGTATTGTTTTTTAGGCCGGATCCGCCCTTTTCTTATACAATATAAGCTGTGCCATGAGTGTATCTGCACCCCTTTTCTAGTAATAGGCTACCCTCCCCAATTAATCTTAGTAGACTTTAGTTAAGACACGTTAATATTATCTCTATCGTGGTAAATGAAGCCATAGTGTACGTGCTTGCCGTACTTGTGGAAATAGTCCCCTGGCTTGTATACGGGATTTCAACTCCAGTACTAGAGCGAGCTTGAAAAAAGACATCGCCCAATCTAATTATAAAAGGCATAATCGATGCAAAGCGCCGCTGCAAGGAGACGGGTTTAAGTAGTCTAAGATTAAGTGCAAGAGATTTAGGATTAGATATTGGACTAGTGTGCTGTAAGCGAACTAGCTCCGTATTAGCTCGTTTCAATTCGTTTTAACTCTTTTCAATTTATCTCGCTTCGTTTCGCTTTGTTTGTCTGGTCTTTTATCTTATTGTCTCCGCTTGTCTCTTTTCGTTTCTCTTTGTTTCTCTTCGTTTCTCTTCGTTCCCATCTTACCTTATTTTTATCTCTTCGCAATGGCGCAAAACGACTGGTTATACGCGCTGCTCGAGAACGAAAGAAAGGCATTTGATGATAACAATTATACAATACCCTCCCTTTAGAACGACGCATTTAAGCTATATCACAAATTGCTATAGGAAGACGAGGCGTCCTTAATAAAGCGATTTAAGGCGCGCTAGAGAATTAGACTACTTGTACGCGCTCTACTAATAGATGTTTATATGGCCCTGGGTCCCAAAGTATTCCTCTTATACACTTTAGCTGCAAGTGTCTTAAAGCTTGTAATGGTGAACCTTAAGGGTCTCTTATTAGACCTTTGAAAATGGTAGAATACTATCCTACACCCTTAAGCGCTTACTAGCGCTGCAAACACGCTTTGCCAAGAATATTTAATTAGTACGCTAATTGCTCTATCTCGAAAACGTCTACTTTAGGAGGCCATTTCTGTGGCTGGTATACCATTATAATAAACGCAAGACCCTTAGCAGGCTTTACCTCTGCAGGACTTAAATTAAACACTTAGTAGGCGAGCCCTTATTTTATATCTTTACTTGCCCAATCTGGGCAAGGTTTACGGTATAACAATAATTAATACAAGTTAGATGCGTCTTTAAAATCTTTAAAATCTTCTTCTAATGCCACAATTTAAGATTATCCTGTAAATAGGCCTGACGAAACAGTTTTAGACTTTAAGTTTAAAGATCTTTTTAGCTTTCTATAATAAAAGAAGGCCAATAATCCAAGTTTATAGATGCTACACATGGTCTGCCCATGGGATGGGGTGCCGTTACCATCTGTAGATATTACGTTAGGATCATCCACTAGATTAAGCACGAAAATCAAATTCTCTCCTAAACTAAGTATAGAATTTATTTAATATATGCTTACATTAAGAGCGAGGCCGAAAATATCGAACTAAAGGATTTTTAAGAAATATACAAGTCTAACCCGACTTAATGATAAGAATAACGAATCCGCTTTCTTGATTTGGACCTATCTGTATATATGGCTTCTCCTTTGGCGTACTAGGGCCGGTAACAAAGACAGCCCCTCTAGCGCTATTTTTCCTTACAAGCACTGTATGAAACGACTGGTTAATAGTCTTGAAATCTTTCCTAATTGTTTTGCTAAGGTCTAATTTAATATCTATACCGGTCTAGAAGAGTACCTGGTTAGTGCGGTAACAACTATAGGTAATAAGTTACTATATAAATTCTTAAGCCTTCTGCTCTAGTGTCTTATTGTTATGCGCAATCTTATTAACTGGGACTATCTAAGTTTCTTTACCTATTACTAAGCCTTTTGTGATTTCGAGGGTAAGTCAATACTATGTGTTAGGGCAACGCCCTGTTCTCTAAGGTTGGATTAGAGTGTTTAATTAGGGCTTTATCTCGAATTGGAGGTTATAAAGTGCATACGTATTAAAGTATAGCTATTTGCACGTAAGTAACTAGGTAGTTAAGTCGGCGGCGTAATAGCTTAGTAGATGTTTACCTGGATGAACGTAAAAACGCAACTTCTAGATAACGTCGATAATATTACAGCTATTGAAAGAGGATGGCACTAGGAATTTAAACGAAAATGCGCTGTGTATAAAGGGCTATTACTTCCTATACACTATTAGTAGCTAAACATAATGTACGGTGGATAAAATGGCCTATTGCAGTATTCACATTGGCTGTAATATGTTGAAGTTATATAGGCTAAAAGATTTGCAACTTGAAAGTACCTATATAAAGCCAGGGAAGGCTAGCTTTAAATTCTTAAAATCGAGGCATACTACGCGTTTATAGATTATGTCGTGTATTGTGGGTGTAACTACGTATAGCTAAAGGCGCGTGGTGCAAGAGAGGAATGAAACTGATGGTCTTAAGAGTTAAGGTAAGAGCCTCTTAAAGTAGGAGTGTAGAAGGCTCTAGCGGAAACACCAAGTCGGTTAGAGGAGGAAGGCTATAATTTGTGCAGAGACCTATTAGCCTGTGGGTAGTTAGGGATAGGATGGCTTAGTTAATATTCACCTTAATAACTGTAAGAAGCGTAAGAGGTGGATTATAGGCTTAAATGCTAAGCGGCTTTGCTAAACTGCGTCGTGGGTGACTAGAGAAGTAGAGTTAAAGGAAGGACGTAATGGAATATAAATGTGTTGCTAAAGACGATAAGTGTATAACTTACTTAGGTATTGGTGTCTGACGGGAAGTTTATATAAAAGAATCGCCACCTTTTAGGCTGGGCTGTGGCCGGATTTGCCCCGCCTAGCCCCACTATTAAATTTTTTCTAGTATAAACCGTTATGTGTATAACAAGGCCACCAGCTAAGCAGTGGAACGGGTAAGGCGTCCACTATAACGCGCATTTTAGCTGTGCATTGGCCGTAGTTTAGGGGATTAGAGTCACTAGATATATATAGTCACTTAGCCGATCTTTAGATATTGGATTCTTATAGCTCGTTTTTATTTATAGGGCAAATTAATTAAAAACTAAGTCCCTATAGCTAGTTTATACGCCTTTATGTTGTATGTATGAGTTAATCAATTATTAATGCCTGACTTTATATTATTCGGACCACCGCTTGGTTTTAGCTGTGTTATATAATTTGAATTGGCTGGCTAAGTTATAAATATGGTTTTAGCCTTGCATTCTCTATTGTCTGTGGCGTTGTAAGTGGTAATAAGTGGCTCTTGCTTACTACCTTTGAAAAAGTAATGCTCTTGCGGACCATTTTATGCAGCCCTTATATAATAGGATATGCGCCATAAATAGATTAAGCCAGAAATGGAATATATAATAAGAAATAGACCTCTAAGCCAAAAAAAGGTAACTACTATTATTGCCGTCTCTTCCGCCTAGTAGGCCGGCCCCTTCTCTTCTATATAGTAGGCCGGGCCTTTAATTTTAAATAGTAATACGCCTATAGTAATCCAAGACTTCTTTTTAGAAAGTGGTCTTTAATCTATTCCTATAAAATATTATATTCCTCCTTTAATTTAATAAGCAGCGCGTCTTCCTTTTTAGTGAATTTTATTCTGGGCTTTAACCCTTAGGGCTTTGGCTCCTAGGGCTGCTTAACTAGGTTAAAAGGTAAAGGAAATTGCTAAGGAAGGATATCTAGTATATATAACCCATTTTTCTAGCGCCTAAGAGCTGCTTGGATTAACCATTCTTCTAAATTAGTATTTGATATGGCTCCTAGTATTGCTTTACTGGAGTTAGAGCTAGAGGCGGAGTTTAACAGCGGCTTTTGGGCATAAAGGCGATTATGTATAGGGGATCTAGCCCGCTTATAATAATCGCTGCTAAGCGCAGTACTTTGGTCGGACGTGTGCATAGATGGAATTGAAGAGGGAAGGTGGTACCGCTAAAGACGATGCTTTGGAGCACGCTTCGGTTTTAATCCACTACTAACGGGCGCCGGCGACTCTCGTCGCCATGTATACCTATGGGCCTCGTTACCCTTATCGCCATTGCTGTTGTCGCTATTGCTGCTGTCGCTGTCCCCAGAGTCGTCATTATCCGTATCGCTGCTGTCGTCGCTTCCGTTGTTGCAGTTCTCGGCCTTGCCTTTGTCTATATTGTTCTCGCCGTCCTTGTTGTTATTGCTGTGATTGCGTTCTTCAGCTAAGCTGTTAACCTTATCTTGCGGCAGTCCAATATTACGGGAAGACGAAGATTGCTGAAGTAAAGGGCTAGTAGGCCGTGTAGCAGAGGCCGCTCGCTCCTTGATACGGCTATTACCACCGCTAAGGTCAGGGCTGGGAGGCGAGGTCCTCTGGGAAGCTGGTGATCTTTATTACTTCCTAGGTTGTAGGCTCTCGCCGCCCTCGCTAACGGAAGTATTAGAGATATAATTAGTATTATCTGGTTGCTTAATTTAATTGAACCTCTGCTTCTTTAACTTCTTGGCTCCTAAAGACTCTTAATTGGCGCTTACTAATGTCCTAAGCTCCTGCCTGAACCGCGGAGCGGTTCTAATGTAATGCCCCTTAGCTAAATTATCCATTTGACTGCTATCTAGCGTCGAAGGTATAGTACGATTATGCGTAGGTGCGTGTACCTCCTCTTATAGTACTTCTAATAAAACTAGCTCCTTATCTTCTTTATTGCCCTTATTCCCGTTATCTACTAATTATTAGATAAGGCTATTATAAATTAAAGGGGATACACATACCTAATTTATAGGGGATTGGTTGGTTATTGGCTTTACTAGCCTTATTAACTTTATTGGCTTCGTTATTAGCGTTACTAGCTTTATTACCCTTAGTTTTTAAGTCTAGATTAGCTATATTGTCTTTAACAACTATTGGATTTGCTACTAGTTGTTAAAACTATATATTTAAAACTGCTAGGGAAAGAGGGAGAGTGGTAGGGTAATTATTAGGATAATTACCTTAACTACTTCCCCTAGAGACTTAACTGTTATTTCTATCTTTATAGAAATCTTCCTTGTTGTCCTCGGCATCCTTATTATCTAATTTTATTTTATTAAATTTGTCTTTTTTAGCCTGGGTGTAGCGCTTTATAGCAGGCTCTGGGCTTAAAACGTTGCTCTAGTTATTGGCAACGCTATTGCTATTACTATCCTCCTTATTATGAAGATAACTGCTAGCCTTGTTATATAGTGGTTTAATGCGGTAGAGAAAGGCAGGCTCCTAAAGCAAAGGACTAGCGGGCTATAGAGTGGATACCGCTTGCTAGTTAACTTGTGGGTATTTTTCTCCTATAGGTTTAAGATGGTAATATAAAAATGTATTAAGGAGATCTTCTAGCTTCTTTAAAGAAGGTAGCTTTTTATCCTTATTATCCTTATTACTGCGGTTATTTCCATTACTTAATAATTGCTAAGCAAGGCTGTTGTATAGGGGGGAAATGTATACCTAAGTCATAAGGTGCTAATTAATTGCTAACTTTATTAGCTTTATTGCTAGTGTTATAGGCTTTATTACCTTTAGCTTTAGGTTTCAAGTCTAGGTTAACTATATCATCTTTAATAAATATTGGGTTTGCTGCTAGCTATTAAACATGTTTATAGTTATTAAGGAAAGAGGGAGGGGATAATTACTAAATTACTTTAATTGCTTCCTTTGGTATCTTAGCTGTTACTTTTATTCTTATAAATATCTTTATACTTATTAAAAGCCTTAGGATCTACAGGTGCCTTATTAGGTAGAATATTTAAAAAAGGTAATATGGAATAACTTGCCTTTATGTAACTAGCCTAAATATCTTACAGGATTATCTATTAGAGGGAAGCAAGGTACTCTCCCCTTTTTTATCCTCCTCTTTTTAGGTATATTGCTTATATTTGTCTTAGAAGCTATAATTGCATAATGTTAAGAAGCCCTTGGTTTTTTAGGGAGTATAGTATAGAAATTAATATTATTAAGTAAAATTTCTGAATAAAAATAAAGGGGTTAAGAAGATGCTATTATTACTACTACTATTATTGTTAGAGTTGTTATTGCCTTATGCCTTTTCAATAGCCCTAAAGGACGGGTTATACTGGCTTTTAAGTCCACACTAGTCCTCTCTTTACTACTAGCTTATATCCGCAGCATCTATACTAAAATAACCCTACTGGCTTAATAGCGAATTAAAACGTGTAATCTATGCTTTATTAGCAATTACCGTTTATAATATATAAAGATTTGCATGGGCTTAAACTCTATTATAAGGTTAATGCCTATTAGGAAACTGTAATTAAGACCTAACTAACTAAGCTAGCACATTCTGCCTCTAATAGGGGTATGGCACTAAGCCTCCTTATTAAGGAGGTTGGTAGTAAAGTGCCTCCTTTACCCTTATTCCTTAGAGTTAGGGCTAGCGCTAATATATCTGTTTTCTAACCTAATATACCAGCAAGCTAGATCCTCCGCGCTAGATTTTCTATAAGACTATAGTTCCTAGGGCTAGACAGGTAAAAGGCGTGCTGTAATTTTACTATAAGTATTAAAAGACACTTCTAGTAATAAGGGTATCTTTAAATCTCTCCCTAAGATCTAAGGAGCCTCCTTAGTTGTACTCTATAAAGCTTATAGCCGCCGCTTGGCCTCCTAAATATGCGTAAAAGCCTTACTTTTACCCTTTTCTATAGCTGGATATCACAGACGATATAAGGGGGCAGACAGCGCAAGTAGATTAGGCGATTACGCCTATATCTATCCAACTGCGCTATTTTAGCTAATATAGCCACCGTATAAAGTCCGTCTCCGTTAGGAGATTAAGTGCGCGAATTTTCCACTAGTATTTATCAGCTAAGAGCGAGATTATAACACTAACTCCGCCAGAAGCCAGGCTATGCTACTGGATAGGCTGTTTGTTTCTAGATTTCGCCTAGTAAGTCTTAGGTCTATATAAGGGATATTTTTATATAACCCGCGCCTTTTTAGCTAAATAGGGGACTAAATTAGGCCGAAGCCCGGCAGCTTTTCTAGTCGCGATATAATTTTAATTATTAGGCAAAAGCAAAATCTAAGTCCAAGTCTAGAAGGGGCTAAGGAGGGTGAAGACTTCTAGCTTCTAGCGGCGCGGCTTCAACTAAGCTAAGTGATTAGCATTAGCCTATGGTTGTCTTTTACTAGGGACACACTTTGGCGTCCGCCCTCGCCTTTGCCGTGACGCTATAATATAACACTGTCTAATGCGTCCGCAGCTTATAGTAGCTATAACCCATATAATCTATTGCTAGGCAGTTCTCGGCATAGCCTTATAGCTATTTATAGCTGTTCCGACAGGGATTAAGTCGCACACTATAGTTACGCCTAAGACACTGCTAGAGGCGGAGGTAAAGAAGAGGATAAATAGAAATGTCATTCTAGTACACTAATTGGTAGGGGACGTGGGTAGGAGGAGAGGGGAGAAAAGAGGAGGAATATAGTAAGTGTCACGGAGTAAACACAAGCGATGATAATATATAGCGAAGTAGATATTATTAAGCTATGTACATAAACTGTGTGATAAAGTTAAGACGTTGCGTAAGGAAAGGAAAGTAGGAAACAGGGGAAAAAGGGTATATAACGTTCGCTTAGTTGCTAGGTTAACGGGTACTATGCTACGCATAGGCAGGGTAGAGCTTAGGTGGCGGTTCTAGTAGAACTTGGCAGAATTCGGCAGTTAGAGGTCCTTAAAGTTGCCAGTTAG
>Ga0307507_10007053_pt1 | contig 16638 bp, 5 predicted proteins | sample 7_EM_MG_FD_207223 | JGI IMG/M metagenome (GOLD analysis project Ga0307507, IMG submission 207223) | Populus trichocarpa ectomycorrhiza microbial communities from riparian zone in the Pacific Northwest, United States - 7_EM | ecosystem: Host-associated > Plants > Roots > Unclassified | place...
CGCCGCCGACCGTGAGGGGGATGAAGACCTGCTCGGCGGTGCGGCGGACCACGTCGAACGTGGTCTCGCGGTCCGAGGAGGACGCCGTGACGTCCAGGAAGGTCAGCTCGTCGGCGCCTTCGGCGTCATATGCCCTGGCCAGCTGGACGGGGTCGCCCGCGTCGACCAGGTTGGTGAAGTTGACCCCCTTCACCACCCGGCCACGGTCGACGTCAAGGCAGGGGATCACACGCACCGCGACGGACATGCCGACCAGCCTACGGTCAGGCGAACAGCAGGTCGGTGAGGGCAGGCACGAAGCCTCCCAACTGGGGCACGGTCCCTGCATGACCCCAGTCCCTTGGCCAGGATCGCTGCGTAGAAGTCACCGGTCTCGACGTGCGGGTGGGCATCGGACGCGCCTCCTTGACCGCATCACGTGCGATGATCCAGTCAATCCGCCATACCCAAGTTACGCACATGCCCGGATTGGCAATGGCCGGATGGCCCGCTGGACACAGATCCAACGAGCCATCCGCCACCCCAGGACGAACCTGCATTACACTCACACAGTTCGACCTATCACCCACTCTCCACCAGATCAGCAAATCTGTCTGGACCGGCAGAAATTACTCGCAATGCCTTCTCGTATTCCAGTGCACCTGGACCATGCGCAAGCGCCCAGATCAGCAGCGGACGAGCTTCCTGCAATGCGTAGAATTCACAGGTAGCCGCATCATCCACTTCAACATTATCAAGCGCTTGCCAGCAGCCCAGGGCCACTGCCGGATCATCTACGGATTCAGCAAATTGGAGGTCCCTAGGTCGGGAACTCAAACGCAAACGCCCATCCCTGGAATACCCGAGAACTACACCGCGGATCCATGCGTTCACCGGAGGCCACACGTCTCCGGCAATCCGCGAATCAAACAACTCTTCGCGGTCGATAAACCCCTTCTGCCCCACCCTGTCCCGCACAAGAACACCATATTTTTGATGACCAACCACTTCGATCTCAACGATCGCATACTTAAGATGGCGAACCTCGTTCAACTCGCACCTCCAGGACCCCAAGAAGAACGCGGAAACTTATTGAACTCATGGAAGAGCTCACTCGGACCACTTGGTCTTCGCCGCGTCGGCCATCGCCTTCGCGTAGTCCTCCGCGCTGATCCCCTGTTCAACCATCGCCTTCTGGACGTAGGCCTGCGTCGCGGAGCATCAAATCGCGCCTGAGCGGATCATCAGAATCCACTCAGGCGCGATTTGACCAGAGTCACAAGTTTACAATTTCTGCTTTCTTAGCCGCAATTGACCAGTGACCTCATACGCTCGAGGTACGAAACCCCTTCACGCTCGGCACTCATGGCGACAGACCTGTAAACGGCGAATGCGCCTTCCTTCTCACCGATCGCCAATTCCTTGAGATCACGAACTTGCCACCCATATTGAGTGATCAGCCCATCCCATGACACAACATCGTCCGAGCTGCCTTCAGCCCAGATGAGATCGATCTCAAGAGCCATCAAGGACGCTTGCACATAGCTCTCAAGATCGGATTTTTCCCAACCTTTGAAGACAAGAGACAATGCGCCAAGGACCTCCTCCGCCAAAGACACTGCCAGGCTATATCTATCCAGCCCACGAACGCGCAATTGATCTGCGGCCAAAGCACTTGCCGCGCGCTCGATTTTTCTTTCGACAAGCTCGGACGTAGCGCCCGGACGACGGCGCAATAGTCTTGAAATTTCCACAAGAGCATCGTGACTCAGGCCATACCCTCGAATTTCCGAATCGCTCTCCGAATACGCCTGATAGACAGGGAGAACCCGATGAACGGTAGCGACAGCAAAGGAGGTGCGGCCATCCTTGGTCAGCCTTGAACACGCGCTGCGGATGAATTCGAGCTCGTCAGTGGAGAGCATGGAACCGGCTTCCTTCCACGTGAGGAGACAGAGGATCGATACGCAATCCTACCTCCAGGCCGCAGTTCTCGGACTCAGGATAGTAGCACCCTTGTTCACCAGAAATTCCGTACAAGCAGCGCAGAATGGCCGACTCGCAGCGATCGCGGTGGGCCGGAGCTGCAAATGCTCGGCGGCTGTCACCAACTTAACCTCCGCGTGTGCGCCATTATTCATGGAGATTGCCAATTCCCCCGCATCCATGGCGTCCGCCCGCTGAACAAGAGTCAAGTTGCTTCTTGCGCCCTCCGCCGCCATGCCCACTGCCCCTTCAGCACCTTCGGCGTGCATCAAACCTGTCGTTCGGTACCCTTGGCCACATTCGGGAATCAACGAGTGCAGATCGTCGACGCGTTCAGTCAGACTGTCGATGTCCGAAGAACCAGAACCACAGTTATGCACCAGGATTGGCGCAAATCCCGCCAGTGCATAGTAGGTGTGGACACCTTCAACGGTCAGATCGTACACCGGTTCCACATGAGAATACTTCTGGACATCGGCAACCGTCCGCCGAGAACCATCGTCCGACATCAGCGACTGACCGATTTTCAGGTCACCAATATTGACGAAGTCATTTTCAGCATCAACCCACACTGGGTGCCACGAGGTCGCATCTACCGAGCCACTACTGGTGCCGTCGTCGGACGCCACAGTCAGCTTGGTCATGTCGCCCTCGTCCGAGTGGACGATCGTCGCCACGACCTCGCGCGAAGTGGTCTCACCCGTCTCCGGATCGGTTGCCTTGACCTTCTCACCGACGTCGATGTCGGCGATGGCCTTGGTCGATCCGTCGGCCATCAGCACACGGGTGAAGCCCACAAAGCTGTGCTTACCGACCAGACAACTGGTGACAGCCTTTTCGCTTTCCTTCTTGAGGAAGCTGACCTTGCCCAGCAGCGCACGGGCCTTCGTGATGACCTTGTCGAACGCCCGAACGGCCTTGACCGCCTTATACCCGGCTTCGAGGATCTTACCGACCTTGCTCATCGGCACCAGGTTCAAGATCAGACCGCCGCAAGCAAGGATGTCGCCCTTGGTGAAGCAGTCGACGATGTCGTTCCACCCCGACAGGTCCTTCAAAACCTCCCAGGCGACCTCCTTGATCACATCCCACTTGGTCTTCGCGGCATCCGCCAGCGCCTGCGCGTAGTCGGCTTCGCTGATGCCCGCGGCCGTCATGCTCGACGCCAAGTACTGGTGGCCAGCATCGCTTTGCTGGCGTTGCTGTACCTGTGCGCTCCGCTCGATCGCCAGGAAGGTCGACCGTTCCTTGTCGTACTGGTCCCTGTTCTGGTTTACCGCAGGGTTGTACCCGCACAGCACACCGTCAGGACCGCAGTTCTTCAGTCCGCTCGGATCGCTGTCCGACACCGGGCTGTTGTTGGCGTAGGCGTACCCGTTCATCTGCTGCGGGTCGTTGTTGTCCACCACCGGGTCCGCCGACAGGAAGCGTCCCGACGCCGAGTCGTACAACCTGGCGCCAACATTGGTCAGACCGGACTCGTCGTTCGTTCCGCCGACGAAACCGTGCCGGTCCGCCCACGCCCCGATGGCCGGACCACGTGATCCGCCGTAGGGCAACTGTCGCCGTTGAGTGACGTTCAGCGCGTCGCCCGCCACCGAGATCTCGTTGGTGCCCTGATGGTCGGACAGCAGCCACTTGACGCCAGCAACGCTGTTCCGCATCGCCACGACGTGGCCGTTGTGGGCGTAGTACCGCGTCCACGACGGAGTCGTCGTGCCCTTCTCCAGCCTGATCTCCTGGCCGAACACGTACAGCGTCGTCGCCGACGGTTCCCTGGTGATCAGCCGCTGCCCATCCGCGTCGTACAGGTAGGTCGAGACCTTGCCGTCGGCGTTGGTCACCTTCGACACGTGGCCCTCGACGTCGTACTCGAGGGTCTGTGTGTTGCCGCCGACGGTGCGCGACTTGGTGTTGCCCGCCACGTCGTAGTCGAAGGTGTCCTGCGCGATCCCGGTGGGGCTGGTGGTCTTCACCGTGCGCGCGGTGTGCGGCTGGGCGGCACCCGCCGCCGGGAACGTGACCTCCTTGACCGTGTCGCCCGCCGCGGCGTGCTGGGTCTCGGGTCCAGGCCTCGTTCATCCTGCGCAGGTAGCTGACGTTGCCGTCAGCTACCGTCACCTCGCGCAGAGGCCCCGCCAGGACGTACCTGACGGGGCCTCAACTTTGCAGTTCGGAATGACGCGGAAAGGTCGAAATACCCACAGCGGAACGACACCCTCACTCCGCATGCAAGAAACTGACGAGACCCCAGATAGAGCCTCGCCCGTTCCGCAAGTACCAAGAAGCTACTTAACTTCTTCCCTCAAAAGGATCTGAACCTTTGACGGAAATTGCGGATCATTGACCATTGCCGAACAGATAACAGAGCCGCGAAATGCTGCGAATTGCATTCGCGCGTATTCGTTCGGGTCGCACAATACGAGCCATCCAGACGGACATGGGAGTGAAACCTCAAAGAGGTTCACAGGAAGCACCTCAGACGGATCCGACTTCCACACCTCGCATTCGACAGGACCGTCAACACTGGCCTGAACGCCGAATATGAGCGAACTTCCATCTCGATACCAGCTGCTTGACACCGGATCCCAGTCGCTTACGTCATCGTCACTTCCCGCATCACGCAAGATCAAGCATCCGTGCTCAATTTTTGCCAGGAATGCAACCTCGCGATCGGCGCCCTGCACCTACTCGGACGACGCGACATCACCGAAGCCACCCGCTGGGCCACCCGTGTCATGGACCGACCCTTCACAATCCTCAAACTAAGCCTTACCTAAGTCGATCTTGGAACGACCGTGGGGCACGACCGGGCCACGTGATGTCGCGTTTCTCGTGCGGACCCAGGTGTCAACCGGCTGATCAAGCACGAAGCCCGCAACGCCTTCGGTTTCCGCAACCCCGTCAACAAACGCCTACGGTCACGCTGCGCAAGCATGCGTGCAGCCTGGCGGCGAGCCAGGCCCGGTTAACTTCGAAGACCCGGGATAGCACTCAAGCCGATCACCCTCGATACACTAGTAGAGCCAAGCAGCCGCGACACGGTGTCAAGAATCCGCAAGCTGTCGAAGCTCGGCCGAGGCTCGGCCGAGGCTCGGTTCGCCATCAGGCTGAGGACATGAGAACAGTTCTGTCAATTCCGCCTCTAAGCAAGCAACTCACGACCCGTTGCAGCAATCTCAGGGCCGCTATCCACCAGCTTCCCGCACAGTAGTTTGACTTCGTAAATTCACCACGCCAGCCAATCCGGCACATTCAGATACGATACGCTGGAACAAACAGAGATCGGATGGCCAGCCGGACAAAGATCCAACCAGCCATCCGATACTCAAGATGAGATCCGCAATCCATCCAAACGATTCAACCGTTGCCCAGCAGATCAGAAAAGATCTCTGGACCGGAAGAAATTACTCGCAATGCCTTTTCGTATTCGTCCGAACCAGGCGCATGCGCAAGTGCCCATGCCAGCAAAGGACGAGCTTCTCGCAACCCGTAGAATTCACGCTTAGCCACACCATCAACATGATCAAGCATCTTCCAGCGATCCAATGACACAGCTGGATCATCGACGGATTCAGTGAGCAGGAGATCCCTAGGTCGAGAACTCAAACGCACACGCCCGTCTCGATAATACCCGAGAACCACGGCGCGAATCCACGCGCCCACCGGAGGCCACACATCTTCGGCACTCTGTGAGTCAAAAAGCTCATAGCGGTCAATCGACCCTTTCCGCCCTGACCCGTCCCGCACGACAACACCAAATGACTGATGACCAACAACTTCGACCTCAATAATCGCATACCTGGGGCGACGAACCTCGCTCATCTCACACCTCCGGGATTCCAGGGGGAACGCGGAAAGTTATTAAATTCGTGAAATAGCTCAACCGGAACAGAATACTCCAAATGCTCTGTTGTATACCCTTCAAAAACATCAACCTGGCGCGAATTCAACCATTCGGTCGGAACTTCGACCCGAAAACCCACCCCATGGGTTTCACTATTGTTTCTCGCGAAGTCATCCACCCTGGTTTTGTTGCCAAAATATGCAGATCCGTCTAGCTCGTCATTACGCGGGAAGTTACGAGGATCAAGACCATTCTCTAGTTCACTCGCCCCTCTCGCCATCGGCGAAACACGATATAGATCCGTCGTCTCGCAATTGTGAACCATCACGGATGTTTTGGCCGCTAGAACGTAGTACGTGTGAACGCCCTCGACGGTCAGGTCGTACACCAATTCCACGTGAGCATAGCGCTGCACATCGGTCACCACTGGAAGCGAGCCGTCTGCGGAGGCGAGTTGTTGCCCCGGCCTAAGTTCGCCGATCTTGACGAAGTCGTTCTCCCCATCGACCCACACCGGGTGCCAGGACGTAGCGTCCACCGAGGCGCTGTCCGACCCGTCGGCCGACACCACGGTCAGCTTGGTCAGGTCGCTCTCGTCCGAGTGGACGATCGTCGCCACGACCTTGCGCGACGTGGTCTCGCCCGCCTCCGGATCAGTGGCCTTGACCTCGTCGCCGATCTTCACCTCGGCGATGGGTTTGCTCGACCCGTCTGCCATGAGCACCCGCGTCGATCCGACGAAGCTGTGCCTGACGCAACTCGCGCCGGACCCGAGCTTCTCCATCGACGCGGTGACGACCTTCTCGGTCTCCTTCTGGATGATGCCGACCTTCGACAACAACGACCGCGCCCTGGTCACCGCCTTGTCGAACGCCCGCACGGCCTTCAGCGCGTCGTAGCCGGCTTCGAGGATCTTGCCGACCTTGCCGATCGGCACCAGGTTCATGATCAGACCGCCGCAGGCCCAGATGTCGCCCTTGGTGAAGCAGTCGACGATGTCGTTCCACCCCGACAGGTCCTTCAAGACCTCCCAGGCGACCTCCTTGATCACATCCCACTTGGTCTTCGCCGCGTCGGCCATCGCCTTCGCGTAGTCCTCCGCGCTGATCCCCTGCTCAACCATCGCCTTCTGGACGTAGGCCTCCGTCGCGGCCTTCTGCTGCTGAGCCGCCCGCGCAATACCGGTGAAGACCGCCCGCTCCTTGGCGAACTGCTCCGCGGAACCATTGATCGACTCGATCCGCCGTCCACACAGGACACCGTCGGGACCGCAGTTGCTGATCACCAGACCGGTCGGGTCACTGAACGTGACCGGGCTGTTGCTGGCGTACGCATAGCCGTTCATCTGCTGCGGGTCGTTGTTGTCCACCACCGGGTCCGCCGACAGGAACCGTCCCGACGCCGAGTCGTACAACCTGGCACCGACGTTGGTCAGGCCGGACTCGTCGTTCGTGCCGCCGACGAAGCCATGCCGATCCGCCCACGCCCCGACCGCCGGGCCACGCGAACCGCCATAGGGCAACTGCCGCCGCTGCGTCACGGTCAACGCGTCACCCGACACCGCGATCTGGTTCGTGCCCTGGTGATCGGACACCAACCACTTCTGGCCGGTCACGCTGTTGCGCATCGCCACGACGTGGCCGTTGTGCGCGTAGTACCGGGTCCACGACGGGGTCGTCGTGTTCTTCTCCAGCCGGATCTCCTGGCCGAACACGTACAGCGTGGTGGCCGACGGCTCCTTGGTGATCAGCCGCTGACCGTCCGCGTCGTACAGGTACGTCGACACCTTGCCATCGGCGTTGGTCACCTTCGACACGTGGCCCTCGACGTCGTACTCGAGGGTCTGCGTGTTGCCGCCGACGATGCGCGACTTGGCGTTGCCCGCCACGTCGTAGTCGAACGTGTCCTGAGCGACCCCGGTCGGACTGGTGGTCCTCACCGAACGCGCGGTGTGCGGCTGAGCGGCACCCGCCGCGGGGAAGGCGACCTCCTTGACGGTGTTGCCCGCCGCGGCATGCTGGGTCTCGGTCGTGCGGTTGCCAGTCTGGTCGAATGTCCACGAGTGCCAGTACGGCGCGGGGCCACCGAGCGCGGTGGCGGACTTGGTCTGGCCACAGTCACCGGAAGACGGCGTCCAAGCCTCGTTCATCCTGCGCAGGTAGTCGTAGCCGAAGCACTGGATGTCAGCCGTGCCGCCCTGCGGCGTGTCCGCGATCTTGAGGATGTTGCCGGACTCGTCGTAGCCGTAGTTGCGGTCGGCGATGGGCACACCGGGCTGGGTCTCGCGTTCGACCAGCGTCTTCACCAGGCGACGGGTGCCTGGTTCGTAGGTGTTGGACACCGACAGGTTCGGGCGGTCGTCCTTGTCGTAGACCTCGCGCTGCACCTCGCCGTACTCGGTGTACTCGGTCTTGGAAACGAAGACCCCGCCGTCCCCGCCCATCGTCTTCTCCGGCAGGCCCATGGAGTTGTAGGTGGAGAGGACGACCTCCTCCGGGACGATGGTCCGGCCGCCGGAATCGGCCTGGATGTAGGCGACGGACTCGACCTTGCCGGTCCAGGTGTAGTTCGTGTCCAGCTCGTAGGTCGTTCCGAGTGCTCCCTCGACCGCCGGGATGGTGACCCGGTTGGTGGAGGGCCTGCCCGCCTGGTCGTACGCGACCACCTCGTTCTCGTACGCCTGTCCCCCGATGATCCTGCGGGACAGCTTGGGCATACCGAGGCCACCGGGCACGCCGTCGTACTCCCACTCGGCGAGCTTCGTCCCCGTGGTGGAGTTCTCGAACACCGCCTTCTTGCGACCCAGGACGTCGTAGTCGTAGGCGATCGTCTTGCCGCGGGCGTCGGTCGAGCTCCGCAACTGGCCCGCGTCGTTGTAGACCTTGCTGCTGTGCCCGGCGTCCGGGTCGTCGGACGCGATCAGCCTGCCGCGCAGGTCGTACTCGTAGCGCCAGGTGTTGCCGACCGGGTCGACGACGGACGAGAGTAGACCGGCCGCGTTGTAGTTGTACTTGGTCGTGTCGAACGAACTGCCGAGGCCTGCGGTGTACTGGCGCTTCTCCAGCGTGCGGCCGTGCGCGTCGTTGATCACCGTCGTGGCCGGGCTGCCCGCGGGCGGTGACGTGTGCACGCGGTCACCGCCGTAGCTGGTCGACGTGCGCCACTGTTCCGCGTTGAGCTTGCGGTAGATCGCCGAGGTGGGGCGTTCCAGGTGGTCGAACACGGTGATGGTCTGGTTGGGCACCACTTCGTCCGAAACGCCCGTCAGCACCCCGCTCGGCGCCTGATCGTTCCAGTACACGGCGTTCTGCTTGGCCGCCAAGCCGCGCGAGTCGTAGAAGGTGTCGGAGATCTGTCGTCCACCGTTGGGGGCGGGCGTCTGGGTCTGCCGTTCCCGCATCAGGCTGTCGTAGAGGGTGTAAGCGGTCAGGTAGGTGTTGGTGTCGTCCTTGAGCTGCTTGGACACGACGACGCTCGGCTTGTCGGAGAAGGTCAGGTATTCGAACTGCGCGTCGGACTTGATGCCGACCGCGCCGCGGGTGTGACCGGGGCTCCACGCCTCGACCACGCGGCCCAGCGCGTCGTACCTCGTTTCGGCCACCCGGTTGTTGGCGTCGGTCGACTTGACCGTCGCGCCCCACGCGGGGTTCAGCTCCCCCTTGGTCTCGTGGCCCAGCGGGTTCTTGCTGGAGATGCCGGTGAGCGGGCCGAACGCGGGGGTGTAGCCGGTGGTGGTCTTCTGCCCGGTGGCGTCGACCACCTCCAGCGGGCGTCCGACGGTGTCGTACACCGACGTCGACGCGGTGACGAACCTCTGCCCCGAGCCGTCCCACTTGTCGAGCGCCTCGGCCTTGGTGATGTCACCTCGGGTCGGCGCCACGCCCAACGCCTGGTTGTCGTAGTAGGACCGGGCCATCGAGAGGATCGACGTCGCGGAGGCCTCCACCGCGCAGGTGCCCTTGACCGTCTGCACCTGCGAGGCGAACGACAGCATCCACGTGGTCTCGTTGCGGGCGAAGTCCGTCCGGGTGCAGGTCTGGTCGTCGTCCACCGCGAGGTCGCCCAGGTCCTCGGTCCGGGTGACGATGCCCTCGGCGTTGAACTCCTTGTTGACCTGCGTACGGCGCCAGGTCCCGTTCTCCAGCAGCGTGCGACCGCGGACGGCCTTCGAGCCGGACAGGAGCGCTTGCTTGCCCGCCGCGTCCGTGGCCGTCGGCTCGGAGACCCACGGGTCGTTCAGGGACGCCGAGACGAGCTGGCTCCCGTTGTACTGGCGGGTTTCCCGGACGAAGCCCTGCAGGCGCTGGACGTCCGCGACCGGTCCGCCCTCGGCGTTGGGCACCTGGACGGACCGTGTGCCCGAAGGCAACTTGTCCCCGTCCATGCCGCGCAGGTACTGCGATTCGGTGATCGACTGGACGCTGCCCGCCTCGCCCTTCAAGGTCCGGACCACGCCGTAGCCGCGCCACTGAGACCAGGTGCGGCGGTTCTGGTCGCCGAACTCGTTCTCGTCGTAGTGCCACGCCGCTCCTCCAGCGTTGCGGTCGTCGTCGAGGTACTCGTAGCGGGTCCGGACAGCGCTCGACGCGCCGGTGAGGTCGTTGTCCACCACCAGGGTGACCACGTACTTGTGGAACCAGTCGAGGGACGGCTCCAGCGCGCCTTCCGGCGCCCACCACGTCGGGTAGCAGCGGAAGGTGTTGGTCTCCGGTGACTCGGGCATCCTCGATCCGGCGACGCAGTCCGCAGCGCTGTAGCTGATCACCGTGCTGCCGCCGCCCTCACCGAGGATGGAGGTCAGGCGGTACCGGGTGATCGGCGACTTGTCGTCGCTGCTGCTGTCCACGCGGTTCGGCATCGCCGTGTGGCCGAACACCGTGGCGGGCAAGGTGATCGAGCCGCCCACGAGTCCGGTGTGGACGACCGACATGAGGTTCAGCGACGGCGCGAGGCCGTCACCGGTGTTGAGGAACTCGTGCGTCAGCGACCACGAGTCCACCTGCTGGAAGTCGGTCGCGGTGGCGACCGCCGTGGTGACCTTCGTGAGGCGCTTGCGGGTGAAGAAGGATGGTGTGAAGTTCGAGCACTGGTCGCCCTCCTTGCAGATCTGGTCCGCGGGGACGTCCGGCCACGACTTCGCGTTGGCGGTGTTCAGCAGTGCGGGATCGCAGGAGAAGGATTGGGTGACGAGGCAGCGCTCGGCGGTGTCGAACGTGACCTTCGCGCCCGGCTTGGCGTAGTAGTCGCTGTCCCGCAGGCCGTACTCGACGCGCAGGAGGTAGCCGCCGCGCACGTACTTCGTGGACTTGGCCGCGCTCTGGTTGCGGCCGTAGAAGTTGAACTCGGGCTGGTAGTAGTACGTCGTGACGTTGCCGTGCGGGTCGATCGAGGAGTCGAGGTTCCACCGGTAGGCCTGGTTGCACCAGGACGCGTCGAACGTGGCCTGTTTGCAGGGTTCGCCGTCGTTGTTGCCGTAGACGGGTGTGGTCCACGTCGACTGGGTCTCGGCCTTGCCGGTGGTCCAACCCGGTAGGCGGTTGCGGCCGAGGAAGTACTGGGTGCCGTTGGTCGTGGTGACCTTCCAGTACTCGCCTTTGTCGTCCGCGCCGCCGTCGTCGCCGTTCTGGGCACCCGTCAGGCGCTCGATGCGCGCGCCGTCGTCGTTCTTCGCGCGCCACCGCCCGGTCGCCTGGTCCTTGATCAGCTGGCCGGAGACGCCGACCAGGTTGATCGACAGGCTGTCGGTGGACCAGCACTGGTCGCCGGTCTTGGTCTGGCCGTTGTTGCCGCCCAGGTCCTGACCGCACGGCTTGTACTGCCGTTCGATGAACCCGCCCGGTGAGAGGTCCCAGCCGTCACCGGCCCACGAGGCCTGGTTGTTGGACGACGAGGTGCGGCCGTCGAGGCTCTGCGCGGAGTAGCCCAGCGAGAGCGCCGGGGCGCCGCCGCCGATGGCGGGTGGCACGCGCATCGGATAGCCGTAGGAGAAGTCACCTGCCGAGCCGCCCGCGCTCCACGAACCCGCAGGGGCGAGTGACGTGGCGGCGAAACTGCCCGCGCTGCCGGCGGCGGCTGCGGTGACAGCGAACGTCATCGGGGCCTGGTCCGCGAACGCCGTCTCACCGGACACGACGCTGGCGTCGACGTCGTTCTTGGCCGCCGCCACCGGGGTGGCGGTGCGGCACTCGGCCTTGGCCGGTGTCGTCAAGGCGCACGAGGGCAGCGACACGAGGCGGAGCCGCGTGCCGTAGTCACCGCCGTAGGCGGAGGCGAACGAATTGTAGTCGAAGGCGACCTTGAGCGGCGCCTTCGCGCTGGTTCCCTTGTCGGCCAACGAGAATACGACGCCGTTCAGCGCGAGGTTCCTGGTCGCGCCCTGGCCGAACACCTCGACCTCGACCTTGGCGGGCGTCGCCCGCTTGGCCTGGTCGTCGGTCGCGGTGATCCCCAACGACACCGGTGTTCCCGCCGCGCGCGTCGGCGCGGCGGCCGACTTGGCGTTCGTGTAGGCACCGCCAGGGGCCAAGTCGACGGCCGCGCGGGTGGCCGCGGGCCACGCCGACTCGGCGGGCTTCGTCACCGGGACGTCCGCCGCCGGAGCCGGACGGGCCGCCACTGGGGAGGCGGGAACGGACTTCTCCGCTCGTGGAGCGGCGCCCTCCCAGCGGGCTGCGGGCGCGGCCACCGCCTGTTGTCCGGAGAGCACGAGCATCCCCACCACGCCGAGCGTGGTGATTCTCGTACGCCAATACCTGGAGCGAGCACGCAAAGCAGAACTCCTCAAGAAGTGGGCGGACCGCGTCAGCGGACCGGGAAGTGGCGCGATTCGCTAGCGGTGCAACGTGCTGCTGTAGACCTGCAAGGCCTGGTCGTCGGTCAGGACACCCGAGTAGGCCCGGACGTCGTCGGCGTCGCCCTTCCAGTAGTCCGTCAGGACACCGGTGAACGTGGCGCGCCCGATGGACAGACCGCTGTTGCTCGGCCTGCTCGTCACGCCGCTGCCGTCGGTCGTGTTGAGGTACGAGTTCTGCTTGGCGCCGTTGACGTAGAGGCCGATCCGACCCGTGGTGGCGTCGTAGGTGCCGACCAGGTGCGTCCAGACACCGGCTTGGGCGGGGGCGTCGGAGATCGCGTGCCAGGCAGAGCCGTTGGACTGGGTGATGAAGAACGACCACTTGCCGTGGCTGGTCCGGTATCCGAGGAAGAACGGCGAGAACTGGGGGTCGTTGGCCGAGAACACCGTGCGCGCCGCTTCGTCGAGCCCGTCGTGCCGGACCCACGCCGACACGGTGTAGGACCGGTCGGTGCGGAAGTTCGCGGGCTGCTGGCCCGCGACGTGGCCGGTCCACGACTGGTCGAAGTGGGCCCACTTGTTGCGGCTGTTGCTCATCCAGCTCGCCCCGCCCGCCATCACCCCGTTCGACCCGGAGACCTCCTCCTTCGCCGCGGTCCCGGTCTGCTCGTCGAGCTTGTACTGGGCGCGCAGCACGCCGGTGTTGTTCAACGCCGACACCTCGGCGGGCGTGATCTGGCGATCCCATGCCTGGAACTGGTCGATCGCCCCGGAGAACTGCTCGGTGCGGTTGCCGCCGTTCTTCGCGGCGCCCACCACCAGCGCGCCCGCCGTGGCGGTCGACAGCACCGCGTCCGCCGTGCCTTCGAGCTTTCCGTTGACGTACAAGGAGATCTTGTGCGCGGTGGGCTCGTACACGCCGATGAGGTGCGTCCACGCCCCGATCTCAGGCGCGACGAGCGACTTGGCGTACCTCAGCTCGGTCGAGGTCGGATCGGCCTTGGCCGTCACCGTCCACCGGTCCTGCCCCTTGTTGTACTGCAAGGAGAACGCACTCCCCGTGCCGACGTCCTGGCTCACCACGGTGCGAGTGGACGCGGTGTTGTCCACCTTCGCCCACGCCGCGACCGAGAACGCCTTCGACGTGTCGAGCACGGCCGCGGAGGTCGTGGCGGACCCCGTCGTGCCGTTGAGCGCCAGGGCGTTGGCCGAGTAGCCCGGACCGAAGGTCGCGCCGCTCGCCAGCGTCAAGGTCCGGTTGCCGCCGCTCGCGTCGGCAGCCGTGGTCCCGGCCGTCTCGTCGAGTGCCCAGATCCCCTTGGGCTGACTCGGACCGCTGACGGTGAACACGTACTGGGCCGCCACGGCGGACCGGTTCTCCGCGCGGTCGATCGCGTAGACGTACAGCGTGTTCACCCCGAACTTGGTCGGGGTGATCGAGGTGGTGATCGAGCCGGTGGCCGCGGAGACCTTGATCTGGTTCAAAGCGGGGTTGTCGTTGTTCAACGACCAGCCGTAGAAGTCGACGTCCATCGAGCCGCCGATGCCGTTGTTGCCGTTCGTGGTAAAGGTGAACGATCCAGTCTGCCCCACGCTGCCACCGGTTCCCGTGGTCGGGAAGTCGGTTGACGACACGGCGGGGGTCTGCGGGGCGACCGTGTCAACCTCGAACTCGCAGGTTTCCGACCAACTGCTGACCGAGGGATCGCCGTCTCCCGCCCACAGGTGCCAGGAGTAGACGCCCTGATCCGTCACCCAACCTGCGGGCACCGTCACCTCGGCGAACGAGGTGGACCCCACCCAGTCGGCGTGGATGTCCAGTCCGTTCCACGTGTAGTTGTCGTACGTGCCGTGGAGGAGTCGGAACCCGGCGTCGAGCACTCCACCGTCCGGGTCGGACAGCCGGGCGCGCAGACGCGGGGTCTTGGTGGCCACCACGGGCCTACCGGCTCCGCGCACGCACGGCAGCGCGTCGGCTTGCCTCGGGCCCCACGCCTCCATGCCGAGTTCGGTGGGTGTGTTGGGGAAGCTGTTGTAGACGACCTCGAAGTACGGATTGAGGTCGAACCGCCGCCACGAGTTGTTCAGGTCGCCCTCGTTCGCGGCCGAGAGCGAGAACGTCGTGAGCTGCCAACTGTTCTTGGCCGCACTCACCGCCGCGGACGTGGCGTCGAAGTCGGCGCCGCCGTCGCTTGGGCAGAAGCCGGGGTTGTTGGACCGGTTGTTCGACGAGAGCGGAGCTCCGGGCACGAACGGTTGGTTGGTCCAGTCGGTGTTCGCGTCGATCCACCCGGCGAGCCGCAGTTCGGTCGGGGACGGCGCACACGAGTAGGAGGCGATGACCCTCGTGTGCAGGGTCGCGCTCCTGATCTTCTTCCCGATGATCCCCGCGGTGTTCATCTGCAGGTAGGTGCGGGAGACGCCGTTCTCCGAAGCGTTCAGCGACGAGGCGTTGAGGTAGCCGACCTTCAAGTCGCCGAGGTCGCCGCCGGTCTGGTCGAAGTTCTTCGCGTACTGCCACTCCGGTGGGGACTGCACGACGGTGTGGTGGGCCTTGGAGCACGTGGTGCACGAGTAGTCGGGGTCGAGCAGCACCGGGTAGGTGGTGGCCGGATCGGCGAGAAACGCCTGGTCAGGCGTGATCGCCACGGAGTCCGCCGTGACGTCGACGCCCATGGCCGCCGCACGGCCGCCGGCCGCGGGACCGGTCAACGGGTCGTGGCCGCCAGTGACGCCCGTGGAGTCCCACATGCGGGACGCGTCGCCGGAGAAGACCTGGATGCCCGCGGCGTCCTTGACGACCAGACCCGCGCTCGACACCACCTGTTTCGTCTGCGGAATCGCGGTCTTCTCGATCCGCACGCCCTTCGTGTGGGACTTGAACGTGATCTTCTTGAGCTTCGGGTTCTTCGCCGCCGCCGCGTTCTTCACCACGAGCACCTCGGAGAACCCCTTGAGGTTCGCCTGGAGCCGGAGGTCGACGTCAGGCAGCACGTTCGGGTACGTCACCGTCGTTCCGGAGAGCACCGCGTCGGGCAGGTCGGTGTCCCAACCGAACCCGACCTCCTGCTCGCCCTTGATCAGTCGGGCGATCGGACCGCGGGCCGACGAACCGGCGCCACCCGCGGAGAACACCAAGCCGACGGGCGCCGCCTTCGGCTCGATCGCGCCGTTCGCCTTGCGCTCCAGTGTGAGGTCGACGTCGACCCATCCGACGTCACGCTTCACCCGAACGGGCTGGACGTGGTCGGCCATCGTCACCGAACCGTCCGGGTTGGCGGTCGCCTGCGCCGTGTCGGTGGTCGCCGAGGTGATCCGGATCTGTTTCCCGTGCTTCATCGCCAACGCGACCGCGGTGGTCTCATCGATCGCTTCATCGGGCACCGGAGCGGCGACGGCCACCGGAGCGAGCCCTAGCAGGGTCCCACCCCCGACCGCGAGCACCAAGCCCAGGACGAATGTGCGCAGGGCAAAGCCCCGCGCTGTCGCGCGTTCGCGCATGTTTGTAGCCCCCCAAGCCGGGTCTCATCCCGGCCCACGTCGTAGCGAGTCCCCTGATCCGAGGCGGAACTATGACGGGGATTTCACATCGCCGATAGACGGCCAAATGGACTAGTCACGGTGAGTGAGAAAGGAGTCGCGAAATCGCGTTGATATATGTACGCAGAGTAGCGAAATCGCCGCAGCATCAGGTAGGTCACACAGGGATTGACCGGTTGCGGACAACTCCGGGGTCTCCCCGGCCACATGCCGCCGTGAGCTGACCGCATTAAGGTCCGCAGTGTGACCAGTCAACTCGGTGAGGGCAAGTACCTGCTGCTGACGACCTACCGCAAGGACGGCCGGGCGGTTCCTACGCCGGTGTGGGTCGTGGCGGATGGGGGGACGTTGTTCGCGTGGTCGGCGACGGACAGTGGCAAGGTGAAGCGGATTCGGCGGGACGGGAAGGTCGACGTCGGGCCGTGCGACTTCAGGGGGAACCCGACCGGGCAGTCGGTTCCGGCGCGCGCCGAACTGCTGGACGAGACCGGCA
>Ga0307507_10007054_pt1 | contig 16637 bp, 22 predicted proteins | sample 7_EM_MG_FD_207223 | JGI IMG/M metagenome (GOLD analysis project Ga0307507, IMG submission 207223) | Populus trichocarpa ectomycorrhiza microbial communities from riparian zone in the Pacific Northwest, United States - 7_EM | ecosystem: Host-associated > Plants > Roots > Unclassified | place...
TTGCGAGCCGTGCAATATCCGTCTTCTTCAAACCTTCAGTCATCACTATGGATTGAGTCTCAGACGCTGAAAACAACCTTGCAGCATCCATCTTCTTCAAGCAACAACACAAGTGCTCGTTAGCATGGTGGGTTCAACCGCGTCGTGCGGGCCTTCACTACGCACGAAGTCTCAGAAGGATTCTGGAATCAACTTTGAGCAAAGAGTCGGAAAGACGACCGGGCGTACCTTCTCTTTCCTCCGTCAGATCATGCGACTTGGAAGGGTGTCCTGAAAGTAAGGCTAACAGTTTGTGGAACGTTCTTGAAGATTTCTAGTGTCCTTCCACACCGTGTCCTGCGATAACTTGCCGAAGATTGCTAGTATGACAAGCCGGTAGTTGTGGCATTTCCGTTCCAAATGGATGTCATCTCGCGGACAATCCTTGGAGGGAAACGAATGCCTGCAGACGTTGACCCATGCACCACTGCAACCTTTCATAAACATGCATATGTATGCTCCCATGCGTATATATCCCGCAGCAGATGCGACCGCATTCAAATTGCCAGCATAGTTTACAACCCCGGCCAAGTAGGTCTGGCAAGCCATTAAATAAAAGCCCTATAAGATAGCACCCCGAAAGACAAAGAACACCCTATCACTGATCTCTCATGAGCTTCATTATCATCAAAAAGAAAAACATAAAAGAACGCACCCTTATCAGGTACCCCAACGTGGCGTCTGTGTTGCATCTAGCACTCTAATCTGCTGCCCCTCCTCCGGGTCATTCGGCTCTCGCCACGCCTGCGTCGCCTTCCTCACATGCTCCGACAATGGCTCATCATCCGAATCGTCCAAGTGCGCGTTGTCCTCGTCGTAGTCGTCCTCCAGGAACTCGTGTGCTGGCGGGCCGTCGTCTTCGCTTAGCCTGATTCGGCCGTCGTTCCGGTTTGTGATCGTCTTTAAGCTGTGTAAATGAGCGAATGGGTGGGTAGTGAGCACTTGGAATCGAACATCGGAGGTGCGAATGTTAGGAGACGACGTACCTGTGAGAGACCACCCTCCGCAGTGCGTCCGCTCTTCGCCACAGTATGAAAAGTGCACAGAGGGTGCAGGCTGTAAAGAGGAATATGAGGGGCATGTTGCCGATTGGCTGGGGTTTAGGTGATTCCTTTGGTTCTATTACATTACATAGAGCTGGCGTCAAGATCGTCCTGTGATCTTAGAAGAGAACGTACCGCCAGGAATGGGAGCCATTTTGTCGTAAATGTAGCGTTAATGGACGAGGGCGGCGCAAGTAATGATAAGCAAGATTTAAGTAGACTCTACAACGAGTTCTACGCGTCCCGGAGGGATGAGGAGAGGCGTTGCAAGGTGCGCTTTTGGTGTGGTTGACGGGAAATGTCTTTGTCATCAGACTCGTTCACAAGTTGACACTTTTTACTCATTTTTTATCTCATTTTTGTTCAGAAAAACGAGATGAAAAACGGACCAGCGTTGTCCGTCCTTTTCGTGGTTGCCCCATATGGCACTACAGAACGATAAAAAATTAAGATAAATTTAAATGGATAGGTAAAAACGATATGTAAAATTCAGTCAGATATAGTGACTATTATACACAGCTCTGAAGTTTGGCTGGGAATGGTAAAGAGGGAGGTGATGCATGTCTTGAGAAGACGAGAGGAGGAAAGGCGTGTTTTGCTGGTGATGCAAGTGAGAGTGCGGATGGAGTGGGAGTCGGGTACGTGGAGAGGGAATATTCCGAGACACTCCCACATTGCGCCATTCCACTCACACCCCCCATCCTACTCCCCGGCATCACAATCGCATGCGGCCTCCCATGTCTGTGAGGTCCAAAAGGTGGCGGGGAAGTCCAGAACTAGTATTACTCCTTGTCCGAGCCCGACCCACACCTCCATTGCTCGCCTAAAAAGGGAAAGGGGAGGAGCAGACCCAGAGGAATGCAAAGGTGATCGAGTGTGGGAGAGAGAAACTGGTGAGGGTCTAGGGGATTGTTGAGTGTGGTGGTGATGGTGGTGGTGATAATAGCAGCTATCGAGCGACGATCAATCACCCGCACCATCCATGAGCATCGCTATCAACAACTCGTCGTTAAACCCCACGTTCGCTGACGACGGGAACTTGCGAAAGGGATCTGGAAGGCCAAATCCATGGTGTTGATGCTCCCCGCTCACCGTATCCCCCGTTGTGCTGAACAGATCGCCAAATGCGCTACTAGTGTGCGGTTGGGTGCTTGTGCCTCGAACCAGTTGTAGGTGGGGTAGAGGGGAAGGACGTGGTCGAGCAGCCCCAAAGTCGAGGCAGGGGAGGCAAGAGTGGTTTATTCCCTTATGATGCATGAACAACAACCCAGTTTTCTGAAGATTCCGGAGGGGTTCTAACGGCGAGGTCATAATGGACATTTGATGTATTACGCCTGTAAAGAGAGAGGTGGATGAGGTTGGAAGGGAAGGGGAGGAGGATAGGAATACCTGTGATACTGATGTAGACCTTGGGACGTTGGGCCAGGCTACAAATGCCAGCGTATCGGAGGAGTAGTGTACGTGGATCTGCAGTAGTGGTATGGACTTGTAAGAATCGGCAAAGGATAGACAAAGGAAGGGAACGAACCTTGTACTCTTTCAGTACCTCCTCATATGAAGGCCGCTCTATGCTTATGTTTCTCATCCTGCGAGAGCCAGCTGCTGGGTTTGAGGGATCAACATCCATCCGTGGGGACGTAGATGTCCGCGGGACCGTCAAAGTCATCTTCTTACCACCACCAAAGACAGCCCTCAACATCGCCGCGTCTCTTCGTTCACGTTCCTAACGAGTATGTGCGATCGTCAAGGAGCGCCAATTCGACTTCGGCATCGAGCTCGAGCTTCAGGAGAGTGAGAAGTCGAACCTCATCGATCATCTCGCAGTGCTCGAATCAAAGCTTCTCCAGTCCGTTCGCATTGTGAATCCACCCCAGCTCGAAGAGACCTGGGGGTAATATCATCGGCTAGACGATAGTGACTCTCCATTCTCATCTGCGTCATTTCGAACCGAAAAGCATCCGAGTCTGAGGTTCGTCGACGTTCCAATCCCATGAAAAGACGGCTAACAAGGGGTTCTGGCCGTCTGTCTGAGAAACGCAGGCCGCGGGCATGCCAGGGCACGGTGGGCGTCTGCATGGGGATTCCGGGGTGCACGAGAGGCGAGAGGCGAGATAGGGCCGAGGTTGTGTTAGAGAAAAGGGAGTTTTTGAGCAGAGTGGAGGAGGCAGGTATGAGGCGGATGGGGTTGGACGGCTGCTAATGGGGTGAGGAGACAGATTTTGTGCGTGAAGTAGTTTCGTCGCCCGATTAGGATTCCGACAACGAATTCTCACAACTGATCTCCGACTGATCTCACCTCTTCTTCATCAACCACGACGATACCTCCCAACCTATCGACGTCTTTAGAGCTTCAAAAATTCCTGTTCTCCATATTAAAACACGTCATTTCACTCATGGAACCTTCGTCATCAACCGCGCTTCTGCAAAACGCTATCGGTACCACCATCTCTGGAAGCGCGCAGCTCATTAACGCCGGCCGCGACGTTGTTCTTCATGTCTCTCTGGCCCCTCCTCTGGCAGGTATGTCAGCTTTTATATGAATTCGCCAATACTATCAAGTGGTTCATGGCATCTAGGTCTTCCAGACTTGCTTAGGCCTGTCAGCAACGCCACTCATACTCGTGCGGGTCACGTTGCGCGATGTGATCCCGGAACCCGCCTAGAGGTCATCACTCAGATTGAGCAGTGGCTTAACGGCTCTGACAAGCGAGCTCCTATCTGCTGGCTCAGCGGACCAGCTGGCTATGGCAAGTCAGCAGTGGCTCAAACCATCGCTGAGCGCTACGCCAAAGAGGGTCGCCTTCTAGGATGCTTCTTCTTTCTTCGAGGTGCTGGTGAACGGAGTCACATATCTCGCTTGATTCCTACTCTTGCACATCAGGTCTCCCTTTCTTTTCCTGCTGTTAAGCCTTTGCTTGAGAAGGCTATTCGGGATGAGCCAGCTGTGCTTGGGCCTTCTGTCTCTTTGGCTCATCAATTTCAGAAGCTGATCATAGAACCAATCCATTCCATCACTTCCAAAGTCCCCTCTAGTTTTGAAGTCTCCTCTCATCCTGCAAAGCAAAATATCTTTGTTATTGATGCTCTTGATGAATGTAATGATAAGGCTCAAATGGTAGCCTTCATTGATCTTTTGCTCAATGCATTTCCAGGAAGGAGTTATCTTCCCTTCCGAATACTCCTTACCAGCAGAGTGGAGGAACATATTCGGAAAAGATTTGATGTTTCTGGCACTCAGTCAGTTTTATACCATCTGGACATAGCTGCTTATGATGCTCGTTTGGATATCCAAGCTTATTTGCAGAAACAATTTAACTGCATCTATGACCAGAATTTGCGTGTGATGCAGAGGATACCAAAGCCTTGGCCATCTTCCAAGGATCTTTCTGTACTCCTAAACAAAGCTGGCAGTTCATTTGCATTTGCTATGACATTGATTCAATTTGTTGGAGGATATCCCATGCCTCACAAAGCCTTGCAAAAAATGCTGGAATCTGGCGTCAATGGTCTGGATCCACTCTATGAACAAGTTCTCTCCTCTGCATCTGGGACAGCAGACTTTCTTCAAATTCTTGGAACAATTATGATTCTGGAGAACAACAAATCTATCACTTTCCTTGGCTCTCTCCTCCATCTTCAGAATGAAGATGTTGTTTGTGAGCTCTTGGGAGTACAGTCCATTATCAACATTCCTGGAAATGATAATGAGCCCATTATGCTCTATCACACCTCTCTCCGAGATTTTCTCACTATCAAATCACGATCACAGCAATATTTCATTGATCCTCCTCTGCGACACCTTCATCTTGCCATACACTGTCTGAAGCATCTGACAGAATACCCTTCAAAAGACTTTTTTGAGGGTGATGTGATCAAGTATGCTTCCTTTAATTGGCCACACCATATTCTTTTGGGATTTCAGAAGCAGGAATTAAATGTGGATGAAACAATTATGACCTCTTTGGTAACTCTTATTGAACATTTACTGACTTTTCAGAGTAAGACATGGTATAATACTGTGCTGACTGTTAAAGGTTCTGAGAGGAGAAGGATGTTACACAATGTGAGAGATGGAAAGGATTTGTTTCAAGTCAGTTATTGCAATTCTCAGATGGTCATCACACTTGTGACATGTTTAAGACATTGCAGGGGTCAATTGTTACAAAGAATTTGACCAAGCTATTTGAACAAGTTATTGATTTCTATGAAGTAAGAGTTGATAATTGGGATATCTTCACTGATTTATCAAGATCCTCAAACAGGCAGTAAGCAACAAGAGAATAATGCTACTCAAAAGTTAATCTGTAAGATAAATAGGAGGTATGTAGTAATAAACTGTAACAAGAAAGTATCAAAATAAAATATTAACCTGTTTTACAGAATGTAAGCTAATACATAATAACATTTTATTGCTGTTAATAAAGCACAGGAAGTAAGAACAAAACAATTACCAAGAAAAGCAGAGTTTTATTCTTATTGTTGTTTTTTCTTGCAGAATGTATGTCTACAAATTGTTCAAGTTTTAATATCTTCTAATGGTTGTCATTAGTTTGTGGGGCAAATATTTTGCACAACATGTCACATCTTCTCATCAGCTATACATTTCTTTCAGGAAGTAAGTAATAGCTGTTAATCCTACTATCTATACAGCTAATGTGCTTGTTTATAACTCCAGAAGGTAATATATAGTCTATTCAGAATGTCTCTGTATGCCTAAAACAATTTTTTTAGTGGGTAAGTGATTATAAAATTTCTGAAATAATTTTATTCTAACTCAATTCTCTTCTGAACCTACCATTGCTATCTCTTCTGGTGACAATGCTCTGGCCTTTCCTTTTTCTTGTGCACTGTTCTGGTGATGATGATATGCTGTTATCATTTCAGACAGTATGCTTTCTTGCATTTTATTTTGTACACTTCTAAAATGTCTGCTGGCTATTCTTTTTAAGGTGGTGAGTTTGCATTCCTTTTACTAGGAACTCTTCTGAAGATACATGCACTGGCCATTATTTTACAGAAAGTGAGTTAGCCTGGTTTTTAATGTGCACTCTTCTGGTGACACTGACTGTGGCCTGTCTTGTTTCAGGAAGTGAGTTGGCCTGGTTTTTAATGTGCACTCTTCTGGTGAGTGACACTGACTGTGGCCTGTCTTGTTTCAGTGGGTGAGTTGGCCTGGTTTTTAATGTGCACTGTTCTGGTGACACTGACTGTGACCTGTCTTGTTTCAGGGGGTAAGTTGGCCTGGTTTTTAATGTGCACTCTTCTGGTGACACTGACTGTGGCCTGTCTTGTTTCAGGAAGTGAGTTGGCCTGGTTTTTAATGTGCACTCTTCTGGTGACACCGACTGTGGCCTGTCTTGTTTCAGTGGGTGAGTTGGCCTGGTTTTTAATGTGCACTCTTCTGGTGACACTGACTGTGACCTGTCTTGTTTCAGGAAGTGAGTTGGCCTGGTTTTTAATGTGCACTCTTCTGGTGACACTGACTGTGGCCTGTCTTGTTTCAGTGGGTGAGTTGGCCTGGTTTTTAATGTGCACTCTTCTGGTGACACTGACTGTGACCTGTCTTGTTTCAGGGGGTAAGTTGCCCTGGTTTTTAACGTGCACCCTTCTGGTGACACAGACTGTGGCCTGTCTTGTTTCAGGAGGTGAGTTGGCCTGGTTTTTAATGTGCACTCTTCTGGTGACACTGACTGTGGCCTATCTTGCTTCAGAGAGTGAGTTGGCCTGGTTTTTAATGTGCACCCTTCTGGTGACACTTACTGTGGCCTGTCTTGTTTCAGTTGGTGAGTTGCCCTGGTTTTTAATGTGCACCCTTCTGGTGACACAGACTGTGGCCTATCTTGTTTCAGTGGGTAAGTTGGCCTGGTTTTTAATGTGCACCCTTCTGGTGACACTTACTGTGGCCTGTCTTGCTTCAGAAAGTGAGTTAGCCTGGTTTTTAATGTGCACCCTTCTGGTGACACTGACTGTGGCCTGTCTTGTTTCAGAAAGTGAGTTGCCCTGGTTTTTAATGTGCACCCTTCTGGTGACACTGACCATGGCCTATCTTGTTTCAGTGGGTGAGTTGGCCTGGTTTTTAATGTGCACCCTTCTGGTGACACTGACCATGGCCGATCTTGTTTCAGGCAGTGAGTTGGCCTGGTTTTTAATGTGCACTCTTCTGGTGACACTGACTGTGGCCTGTCTTGTTTCAGATTGTGAGTTTGGCTTGCTTTTGATGTTCACTCTTCTGCTGACCTCATGTTTTGTAGCTTGTATGTCTCTGATCCATTTTCAGATTCTAGCATTTTCCCTTTCAACCATTCTTTTTTTAGAAAGTATGTATTTCTTTACATTATTTGACCAGCTCATTTAATTCAGATATATAGTGGGCAAGTCAACTCCATTTTATATCATTGTAGAATCTTTGGTGTCATAAAATTCTCCATTTTCTAGAGAGTATGCCTTGTTTCTTGCTGTCAATTCTCACTGAATATTCATCCTCAAAATGTATAGACAGATACAGAGCCCTCCAAATTCCAATGAGCCTGTTTCTTTGCAAAATGCCAAGTCTTGTATGTGTGATTGTCTGCTCTATTTCGTCTTGTTCATCTCCATTCCCTTTAGTTGCTGATATACCCTATATACCTATGATTTCTCTGATTGAGTTATGTATACACTGAGAACAAAACAAATCTCTATGTACTCATTTTCAGTTTCTGTCTCTTGAGGTGTAGATGAAGTACTAATTGCTGAGAATACCACCCTACAGCATTGACCTTGAACAAGTGATGATCAGGCAGTTTAGCAAAGCTTTTGAAGGATCCCTTGACAAATAAATCATTTTTGCACCTTTTATATAATTAGAGACAAGTTTAATTTTGACAGTGCAATTGCCTATTGTTCAAAGCAGCTGATAGAATAAAAAATAATTGATGTACTTATTGTATAAATTTGTCTGCAACTGTGTTTCCAAGGTGAAATGTTGCTCAAAATAAAACATTTTCCTGGTCCCAAACAGAAAAATTGAATTGTTCCTGAAATTTATCCCATTTGCATATTTTAATTCTTAACACCACAAGCTTTAGACCCATGCCTACATCACAGTGCTCAGCCATGACTCCAGCACTGGTCACAGCTTGCCAGGGGCAAGCCCCCTGGACCCCCTGGTACACATGCTTAATCCTAGTTCTGGTACACATGTTACATCCTAGTTCTAGTTACACCTCTCCAATCCACATGTTTTATTCTAATCTTTATATGTGGATGTAAATTACTGCTACATCTACTTATATATTATAAAATTTGCATAGCAGTCAGAAGCTTTCCTGAGAATGGTTAATCAAATTCTAATTTCTATTTTCACTTCTCAATCTGTTCATGGCTTCAGACCCCTCTTAGTAGGTTAAACTCAGTGAAAAGATTGATGGAAACAGATATGGCATCACTTCAGTCACCCATAAGGAACAGACTATTAGTCATGCAAACTCCAGGTATATTGCATGACTAAATGTCAGGAAGTATATTTATATTGTATATATATTTGGCTTGTAAATCTATGCTTTTACCAAAATATATTTCTATTGCCAATGTCACACAGAATATATTTTCAGTGTGTCACACCCCCAAAAATATATTTTGTCTGTAGAATGGGGTCAAAAAATATTTTTCATGTCAGGACCTTGAGTTGCTGGTAGAAATATATTTTGACTGAGAATATTTTCTGGGACTAATAAGAGTGTCTGGGGTCCTAGTGTGAGGAAAAAAAGATTGTTATTTTTCCACCATTGGGGGGATTCATGGCAAATATTTGCACCTTTTAAATGACACCATAGTATATTTAAACAAGCCCTAGATCATAAGGAACAGTAAAGAATTGAGTGACCTACAGTCATAGTCATGACATTGATCATGGGACCAAGAAATGTCATTACCAATCAGCAACTAGGTTCAGAAATGGAGGAAAATACCTTTTTGATATGTTCTTTGCCCTTTCTGATTAGCTTCCAACAAAACCCCAACACAGGTACCAACTTCTGATGATTTTTGGCCATTTTCAACCTATTTTTCACTTCAGATGTTGCTGTTTTTTGGTCCAAAATTCTGGCCACAGCCAAAACATCTTTGGAAAAACTTTGGAGGTGTGATTTTCGATTCATTTTGACAATCTGAGTAAGAATCTGAAAGAATCTCACCCCTAGATGCACTCCTGACAAAGATACTGGATTAGTGGGCTTTGCTTGTCTACAACTGTAGGGTATCTACCTACCAAACCAGAAAATAAGGAATATCTCCAGAGTGCAGACACACACACCTCTGTTCTCCTTAAGCCCTTTAAATGACATCATAGTGGATTTGAACAAGCCTAAGATCATAAGAGATGGTGGAGAATTGAGCAACCTAGAGTATCTACCTACCAAAACAGAAAATGTGAAATATCTCCAGAACACAGGAACACACACCTTTTGTCTGTTTGGGCCCTTTAAGCAACACCATAGTAGATTTAAACAAGCCCAAGATCATAAGAAACGGTAAAGAATTGAGTGACCTAGAGTATCTACCTACCAAAACAGAAAATGCAGAATATCTCCACAATGCAGGAATGCACACCTATCATCTTTTTCTGGCCCTTTAAACAATGCCATAGCAGATTTAAACAAGCCCAAGATCATAAGAAACAGTGGAGAATTGACTGACCTAGACTACCTGCCCTCCAAACAGAAAATACAGAATATCTCCAGAACACAGACACACAAGCTTCTTGTGTCTTCAGGCCTTTAAACTATACTGGAATACATTTTAAACAAGCCCTCAATGATGGAGAATGATGGAGAACTGACAAAGATCAAGTACACCCTCCTCCTGAAACACAGCATGTCAGATATCTCCAAAATGTGATGGTGGATGCCTCTTATCTCTAGTCATCAGTAGTTTCACAATTAGCTTTTTTCCACTTGTACAAGTGAAAAAAGCAGCAAAAAGGGACAAAAGCTGCATGGCTAATCTGAAAAAGCTAGCTACTTTTTGTAATACTCAAGGGCAAGAAAAAGAGGAAAAGCTACAGAAAGCTAGAAAAGCTAGAAAAGCGAAAAATGTATCATATGAAATGAGAGATCAAGCACGAGATTTGACTGGGCTACAAAAGTTGAAGATGTGAGCGCAATCATTGTGTAAGATGGACAAATTGGCATCGAGGGTCTCATCATCACTGTCCTCCAAGTGTCCCAGGCAGGCCTCCACCAATTCTTTCCAGCGAGTTTCCATTACACCATTCTTTCCTTGAAAACCACCATGATATGTATCTACCTGGGATCCCCAAAACTCCTTTGAGAATTCATTGACCTTAGCAGATGGTTTGGAAAGATGTCTGACAGCACACTCAAGCTGTAATACAAGCCTGTGAGCTACAGCCCTGGGATCCATCATTGTTTGGGCTTTACTTACCGCTCCCATGATCAATGCCACAAGACCTTTTGGATATCCATTGTCCAAGACTGAGTCAGCCCTGAGGCCAAGAAGAGGGGTGGTGAGGCTGATGATGAAAGGGGAGAGCAGGCAACCTCTTGGAAACTGTATCTGTGAGCACTATATTTCATTGAGGCAAGATATACCAGCTTACCTGGTCAACTGGTGAGCCCATTGGCAATGGGTCCTTGAAGAAAAGTGGCCCATCCATTGCATGTCAAGCCCAACGAAGCCATTCCTTGGCTGCTTGTTCTTTGTTGAAGGTGCCAAGGTGCTTTTTCACAAGTTCAATGGCATTGGAACCAATATTGGATTGTTTCTCATTGACATGATTATATGCCTGAATGGAAAGGGAAATCAGAGATTGTGAAGATAGAACGATGTAAGACAGCTCACCAGAAAATAGATACTATCCGATGAAGTAACCTTGTACTTGACTTCGGGATAAACTTCCTCAATGATAGCCTGGAGCATGGCAACAAAGGTGTCATTTCCTAAGTAGAAGGCATCAAATGGCTTGTTTGAGCTGAAGAATTTGTCATAGAGGGTGGGAAGGAAGCATGCCCACCACTTTTCTCCTGCAAATTCTGGGAGATCAAACATTTGGACATTATTTCCATTTAAGAGTTTCAGCTTTGTCTTCATGGTGACCATGGTCTTGCCAAGCATGGGGATTTTCTTGGCCTTGACTTCTACAGACTGTGCCTTGTGCTTTTCTGCCTTGACTCAAATGGGAGGTGGAATCTTCACAGCAGGCTTTTTAGTAGTTGCATGAGGAACATACTCCTCCTTCTTATTGCTCTCAGTGGCAACAATAGAAACAAGCTTTATTAAATCCACATCAGACATTTTGAGAAAAGTCAGACAGAAAGTACTTACCTCATTTATGCGTGAAAGGTCTCAGTTTGCTTTCTGCACATGCTTGGTCAGCTCTTCTTCAGTGAGTGTGTGAGGGCCAGGTTTCAATGAGGAAGGAAACAGATTGACACCTTCAGCATCAGAATCATCGAGTCCACCAGCTGAAATCTGGACATGCTTTCACTTCTTCACAGGCTCCTTGATTGATTCGGTGTCTGAGTTCCAATCTGGGAGAAGCCCGGATGCAAAAGTGACCTTTTGGGATGTCCTGTCATCTTGTCAATCAACATCAATCATAAACTCTGATGTGTGACTCACTTCTTCCCACCTTTCCCTTTCTTCTTACCACCATCTACTTGTGCTTTGAGTAGTGTTTGAAAGTTAGGTCGCTTAACTGGCAATTAACCGAGACTGGACCAGACCGTAACTGGTAGAGACTGCAAATATATCCTAACCGGTACTAACCATAACTGTGGTCCGGTCTTCGGTTAGTTGTGATTTCAATATTTGCAAGACCAAACAATGACTGGTTATAACTGGTCTTTTGGTGAACATTAAGTACAAACATGGTATCAACAAACATTCAACAAACAAACATGTCATCAACAAACAAACACATTATCAACAAATAACCACTTTCTTCCCAACCACCCACCCTCATTACAGCATCACCCCCACCACCTCCCACCACCATCGTTCAACTGCATCCACCACCACTCAACGCCACTTCACAAGCCCATTAGTGCATGACTGCACATGGTGAAGATTGTGATGATGCAAGAAGTAAGTGCCATGTTGCTAACAGCGACGTGGCAACCAACACAAATGAACGACAAGGATGACAAATGACTGACGAGGACGACAAATGGCGAGAGGTGGGTCAGCTATGGTGACCCACCTCCACTGTGTTACCACCTCCATCAACAACCACCACCTCCCACAGTGTTTGATGACTGCCAACCACCACTATGCACCCCAGCCACATCACCACACCCAACGACTCTGCCAACAACAAAACCGACCGCTATCATCCACTACTGCTCATAACCGAGGGCCAGCACCCACAAACGGAAGCAGTAGACAATGAGCTGAGGTGAGCCAGCTCATCTTCCTCCTGCCACTCATCCCTCTAACACGGAATCCAGGTGCCACGTCGCTGACAGCGACATGGCAACCAAACGATGAACGACGACCAACATTCGTCACTGGTCATCATTGGGTAATGTAGGACACCACAGTAAGTACCCCCTGTCCCATGTTTGTCCCAACTGACTTCATCGAGACACAGGACAACAATGACGTGACAAGAACATGGTAAGCTCACCCTCCACCACTCATTTCACTAACACGGAATCCAGTTATGACGTGGCCATTCATCGTTTGTTGTTGTTGGACCCACCACCATGTCACCCTGCCACTGGGGCTACTTTTTTTTATAACTAAAATATTATTGTAGTTGGTAGTAAGTTTTATACATAGATAACCAGTTGTAACCAGTTATATAACTGTAGACTAACCAATATTAACTGACTATAACTGGTTTGTATCGGTTCAGTCTGGTTAATTTTGGTTTTTGAAAAGTTAGTAACTGGTCTCGGTCTTGGCCAGAGCCACTGGGGGGCCAATAACCAGACCGGACTTTCAAACACTAGCTTTGAGGGCTTTGATTTGTTGTTGAAGCGCTTTGTTGGCCTCCTGTTAGGCAAGGTGAGTATTTTCCTCCTTGATTCAACTTGAAAATCTGACCTTCAGTGACAACATGTCTTCAGCCCCACGATCTGATTCAGATTTGGAATCCTCGATGGCTGTGTACCCAACGAATTCCTCACTGCTTTCATCCTCAAGCTCAACAAAGGTCCTGATGGTTTGTGCAGCAGTTTCTGCCCTGTCAATGTCCTCATTGATGTCCATCTGCACCATTTTGCAATGGTTCTCTTGTGTACATTCTTCTTTTTCTTTCTTTTCTGCATCTGCCTTGGCCTTATCCACAGCCATCTCTTCTTTAGTTCATCGTTTCCACTTCTGAGGTCCCACAGGCTTCATGGTGTGAGGTCATTCTGAGTGTCATATAGGAGCCTTGGGCTCAGCTGCGACCACTTGATCAAATTCACCAGTGGGCACATTGTCAGTCTTGTGCTGCTGTTTAGACTTGCTAACAGTTGTCCTAGCTTTCTTGCCAGGTGCAGCCTCTGCTGCCACTGCAACATTGAGGGTATCAGCTTCATGAGGTCCCTTTCCCTTTGCAGCAGTGTTGGCACCAGTGTTCTGAGTTGTGAGGGGGACGCCATGAGCACAGGCCATATTTTGTGGTTCTGGTTTCGATAGGATTCAACAAACAGGTCATTGTTGAGGTAAGCAGAGTTCAGCAATGAGATGTGGTTTGAGAAACTAACATGGATATTAGTTTTGAGACAAGAATATGTTGGGTTGCAGGGCTTGTTGTGTTGGGGTGGGAGATGTGTCAGCCTGTAGTCGTTTCATTGGGGAAAGATGTGGTGCTGACACATCCATTTATTTGGTTGCTGTTTTTTTTTCTTTGACATGTTGATATTTACCAAGTTGAACTCTTTGCAATACATCCTCCTTGACCAAATTCCTGCCATGCCCAAAGATTTCCCCTGCACCCATCCTGGCTGCCATCGCACCTTCAAGCAACCTAGCAACTGAACACAACATTACAATGCTCATCATCACCCTCTGTCTCCTGACTCAGAACCTGATCCAGCACATCAGTTTCACATCAAATATCATCCAAAGCTCCATGGTATGTACTCATGCCTTTTTGTAGAAGACTCTTCACTCATTGCATTTTACAGCTTTGCCCTGCGACAAGAATGGAAATTTTCTGCCTGAGCATACTTGACCACTGCCCCTTGACACACCTTATGCAATAGTAGGTGCCATCTACATCATGTATTCGCAACAGTTGCCATGGGGCATCTTGATCAGCTACCATAAATGAAATGAAATAAATTTCATTTCATTCATGGTGAATATCTCATTCCTGATTTTAAATGCCATTTCATTCCTGCACAGTGTCTATTTCATTTTTAGCAAATTTTATTTCATTCTCTTTGTGTATCACTGTGTGCTTGCAGATCTGAGAGAAGCTCTTGTATGGCGCACACGGGGTAAACATTATGGGTAATATTGTCTGTAGTATCTATGTAATTTGGTCATCTGTAAATCTAGTGGCTTGATTGGTATGGCAAGCGATTTGGGCGAAAGCACGCAGTGCTTTCCAACCCAAAAAAGGAGTCTTCCTCTGGGGGTGTCCAAGACAAGCTGCAACACCCATGGTAGCTGAAAGTCTTGATGTGGCGAGTGAGTCTTGGACCCCAACATTTTAGGAAAGAGTGTGTGCTTACCATTCTATCGCACAGCTGGCATTGCCAAGTGGGTGAAAGCATCATGTACTGCTGGTACAGCCTGGACGTATGGCACAAGGATTTGTGCATGTTTCCTGAGATACAGGGTGAATGTGTCACTGGACCATCGGCCTTTCACCTTCATGACATCGAACGGCATGCCTCACAGGAGGTATTCAAGTGTGGAACCTATCCTGATACCATGGCCCTGCAGAGGGTCTAAACCAGTGGCTCGTGTGGCCTTTGCAAGCTCTGCAATGAACTTTGATTTTGTGAGTGGCCAGTGGCCTGTTTTGTAGTGGTAGGCGAATAGGTGTGTGTTGTCAGGGGGGGCATTGATCTCAAGGTGGTGCACCAAGGCCACATCTGGGTCGATGAGCCCGTCTTGTTTGGCCCAGCAGACATCTTCCCCCTGCTGGGCTATTTTGGTGCGAGGGATGTGTAGAACTGTTACTTTCAGCCCTTCCCTGGACTGATTGTAGGAGACCCTGGCCTTTGACACATGAGCCTCAGGGTTGAAGCCATTGAGTTTTGGGACTGTGAACTTGCCAACTCTGCCAGTTGCGAAAAAACAGGTGGTCAGGCATGCAAAAACAGAAGCATTGAGGGGCCTCTGTAGGTCCAAATGTTGCTGTATGGCTAGTATGAAGTCAGGGGTGTATGGTTGTCACTTTTTCTGCCTTGAGGAGGGTGGGGTCAGTTTTTCCGCAGCCTTCAGCAAGGTGTCCATTTCCAGCTTTTCCATCCTCCATGGAATCCCATGAAGTATGTGCCACACTCTTACGCCGTAGAGGTAATTGCTGATTGCCAAGCTGGAGTATGCTGCTGCAAGAGTTGATACGAAGGAGAGGAGCAAGACATGGTTAGCAGGAGCTCTGTCTTCTTCTGGAATGCCTTTCTTGTCGCAGAAGACTGTGAAATTCAGGAGGCCAGATGCATATGTCATGTGAGTGTCCACTTCCCAGGCGCAAGCCATAACTGCTTCTATGTGCTCAAGGTCCGCATCTGTGAGCTGTGAGGTGTGTTGGGCTCAAGGAACAAGGGGGCGCCATAAGTGCAGCCTTTGGTTGGCTGGGCAGTGGGGTCAGAGTGGGGAGGGCAGTGGTGAAAGGTTCTTGCAGTAAGGCATTGGCCATTGGTGATTTTTCGAGGTGAGAGGTGGGAGAGGAGCATGCCATGGGCGCCACTCAGGGATTGCTCTATGGGTTGGAGGAGAAAAGTTCTTCCCCATGGCGATCAAGCTCTGCGTTGACAGCTGCACATTCGTTTTTGGAGAGCCAACGGCAGGGCTTGGGTAAAATGGCTGGTGGGCTGTGCTGATGAATCTTTGACTCCATGCTGGGTGCCTTGGAGTCGAAATCGATGATGAAATTGCACAAGTCTGGGGGGATGGTAAACTGGGGCAGAAGGAGTGATGAGGGGGGGTATACACCTCAGGAAGGTCCATCAGCTGGGTTGTCTTTGCTCAGTACATATCTGGTATGGACGGTAGTGTGTGCGGCACCCATGGTGGTATGGATGTGGCAGAAGATGAGGTTTGTCTGTTTGTTCCTGCTCCAGCCTTTCCACCATCCTTCAACCACCCCCTTGTTGTCTCCGTAAACTTTGAAATTAATACTGCTGTTGCTGGATGAGATGATGGCGAGTACGAGGAGCTCAAAGCCGACTGCTTCCACCCATCCAATGTCTTGCCCCTCTGACTTCCAATTTGGGAGCAAATGCCAAGCACACCACTTCCTTCCAATGAATATGCCAATAGAGCTCTTTACACTCCTCCACCTATTCCTACCAGACTCCTACTGGACTCCTGGAATCCTACCAGACTGGACTAGGACTGGGACAAATTTCATGTTGGCTGATCACCATACAAATTTTGTCTCCCAGT
>Ga0307507_10007055_pt1:0-15000 | contig 16637 bp, 12 predicted proteins | sample 7_EM_MG_FD_207223 | JGI IMG/M metagenome (GOLD analysis project Ga0307507, IMG submission 207223) | Populus trichocarpa ectomycorrhiza microbial communities from riparian zone in the Pacific Northwest, United States - 7_EM | ecosystem: Host-associated > Plants > Roots > Unclassified...
CAAGGGAACTGTTTCCCGTGGGGATCTTCCAAATGATCAGCAGGTATTGTCCGTAACCTACATTTGTAGAGTGAAAGCTGTGACTCTCCTTTTTTCCCGCCTCTAACTGTTCTGGTGTGGCTGTCCAGCTAGAATCCTGTGAAAGAATTTTATACAGATCAGGTTTGTTTCAAATGCTAAATTTTCTCCCGTTTTCTTTGTCAATTTTTCATGTTGTATCCATCTATTTATTGTTTTCTTTTTTTCCTGATGGTGGCATCGTAGCTGAAAGTGGCCCTGCTAACTTCCAGTTTCAAGCTCTTCTAGAATACCTAGTAGGCATGAAATTGTCTGCTGTTAATCAAAATGATGAAGTTTGCATTTCAGCTCTGCATCAATCAAGTGGTAATTTCAGTAATAGATATGCAAATATTTTCAATCCTTGTTTAATTTTGATTTTTCTGTTAATAGTTTGGACTTGGTTTTATTTCAATACTGATTCAAGCATAGGTGAATCTACGCAATTTTTTATTAAACATGTAGATATGCAAATAGGCTGTAAAGAAATCTGTTTATAGTTTAGCAATCAGTGATTGAAAATCCAGCTAAGTCTGATGATGAGTTGTTTAGTCCTGTCATAGTATATGCTTGAAATTGCAAGTCCTGTTTTAGTTTCTGATCTTCTCTGAAGAGTTATCATTCACCAATTTGAGTTTCCTTCCAGTATATTATATGATCTGTCCATTGGATATTTAGCTATTTAGCTATGCTAAACTAAGTACATGTTGTAGTTAGATTCTAAGCATTACCTAATGGATATTTGAGTTATTTTCAGTTTTAATTGGATAAACGATTGCTCTGTTGGGTTGCATTAATTCAGCACAGACAATTTTATCATGAAAGTTTTTATGCATTTTGACACATGCGGGACTCACATTGAGTTTCCAAACACTTTGGTACTTATGCCCAATTTGGAAGCATGATGGATACGCATAATACCTTCTTTTTTCCTGGAAAAAAAATTGTAGAGTATGCTGTAGAAAGCAATGTGCTTTGTTTTATAAGAAAAAAACATGGCTGGTTTTGTGAAAGTGGAGGAGCCTGGCCAAATTGGTAGACACCAATGGCCACAATGATATGGGGATTGTGGAGTGAATTAATTACTGGCGTCTCTCTTTTCCTCATTCTAACATGATAGATCAGTAGGTATCCAATTGGAGAGATGTAAACTATACGGTTTCAGCTTGAAAGTAGTCCAAATTTTGGAGACCAAAGCAGGGAGTGGTAATTGGTTGATTTTCTTGAGTGTCTTTGGGAGATAATCTGCTGCCTGGATAGAGATGGCAGAGAAGTGAGAGCTTTGGATAAAACAAATGTTTCTTTAGATAGTCAATTGAGCTCGAGTAGCTAGTCTCTATGGGATGCATTGATTTTTCATACTTTATCCTTTCACAGTGCATGTGTCCCTGTTTTGGGTAACCCGGGAGATGGTGTCCACTGTGAACATCATGAATTTGTGTTACTGCTTTATATTTTGTTTGCATTAGTTCACAATTAAATTTTTTAATAGATTTGATGGCTTCGGCATGAAGAAATGTGTAACATGTTCAACCTAATCTGGCATCTCGTTGTGTATCTTCTCGTTGTTCACTCAACATTTGACTAGCAACTTGTGTTTCTGTTCTCATTCAACATTTGACTAGCAACTTGTGTTTCTGTTCTCATTTCATTTTTGAAACATTTCTAGCATCTGTTGTTCTGATGGCTGCAGCTTTGATTTTTGTTTATCTAACAGGTTTTGCATTTACTCTAACATGGATGAAGAACGAAGCTGTAGAGGAACCAGAGCTGTTATATCGTGTGTTAACATTAGGTACATTTGAGAGGGTAGCGCCAGAGTGGATGCGATCGGTCCTGATGTTCAGCATGAGAATGTGGCCAATCTTCTTTGAAAGATTAGCCTGTGTGATCAAGCTCCATCGCTGATTGTGCTCTCGTATTCTTTTTTTGTGGTGCAATTTGCTACCGTATATGACTTGGGAAACTGATGGCAAGGTAAAATGTTACCAGTGACATAATTCTAAAGAAAAAGGGAAAAGAAAAGAAGTTGCGTACTTAAAAAAAGTCAATTGTCTATTAGAATTGTGGAATTAGACTAGGCAGGCAGCTTGAGACCTTTCATTCCAAATCATCAAGGCGATGTTGTATTGGCAGGGCAAACATTTTTCTTTCTCTGTGATGGATACTTGTCATTGTTTTATGATGATTTTGAATTGATTTAGGATTTGAAACTAAAGTATTGCTATGCTAGGCTCTATCTTTCTCATAGAGATTTGTGAACTTAGTTTTGATGCAAAATCTAGGCCAAGAATATTTTTTTTTGGATTCGAGGAAACTCCATTCTCCGGAAAGCGCACTTTGTGGGTTCAGGTGAGCGAGTAAAACCCCGGCTGTCTCAGGCTCTTACAAGAGATGCACGTCCTGACTCGAACTCAAGACCTACTGTGTAGATTTCAAGCCCTTTGCTATCACGCTACGCTCCTTGGAGACTAGGCCAAGAATATGATATTACTGTAAAACCAAGAAAAAGAATTGTGATGCCACACCAAACTTGAAATATTGTTTACGTACTTATATGATTATAGATGATGGAGAGTAACTAACTCGTTGTTTTTTGATTGGAAGATTGGACTCATTCAAGTCCAAGTTATTATATTATATTTATCTTTATTATTGGACTTTAATTTATTTTATTTTATTAAATTTTTATTAGTTAGTTGTGTTTAAGCCCGAATTTAATTTTGATTAGGGTTCTATTATTTATATATAATTTTCCAGATATTAGAATTTAGTTGGTAATGAATTAAATAAAAATGGTAAAGCTGTAAACTTCTCCGACCCCATTGTTTTTTCATCTTCAGCTTTCTCTCTTCTTTTTTTGGCTTCTTTTTCTCTTTTTTTTTAAGCTTTAAATCTCTTGTTTCACGTCAAATTGGATATGAAAGCTTAAAAGTAGTCTCAAAAGTTGGTATAGAGTTTGTTGGGCAACACAGCTGCACGTGTGTTGTTAAAAGAATGTTTTTTTTTAAAAAAATTATTTTAGTATTTTTAATTGTTTAAATATTTAATATTAAAAATAATTTTTTTAAAATAAAAAATATTATTATTTTAATATATTTATGAACAAAACAAGACTAAGAAGGTACTTGGCACAGGTAGCGGTTGCTTTTCAAATAACTTTTTGTGCTGAAATGCACGTTAATGATGTTTTTTATTTTTAAAAAATAATTTTTGATATTAGCACATCAAAACGATTCAAAATGTAGAAACCATATTAAATTTTAACCAAAAAAAAATTAAACTTTTTTGAAAACACGGTTTGCACCGCGTTCCCAAACATGTTCTAACTACAATACCAAAAATACTATTATGACCACTACATTTCTGATCTAGCTTGAGACTTGGATTAGAACTAGTAGATTCGAGGCCATGAACACACCATGTTTGTGCATTTTTCATAAATATTCTCAAGCAAAACCAGTCTTGTACTTCTAAATAAAAGGAATCTCTAGGAGTTTCAGTAACACTGTCGGAACTCTGGACTCTAATTAATTGACAGATCATAGTTAAAAGACCAAACAAAAGGTGATAGCCCACTGGAAGGACTATGCACAGTACCACACCATGACCAGACTTCCTTTTTGACCCATCAAGGAAACGAAGATGCCCTCATTGATTTGCAAGTGTTCACTTGGAATTTATTAGCTGTTGTAGGATTCGGCATTCTTTTGGCTTTGCAGGGATGATCGGTAATGTGATGTTGGTTGTTTTTTAAAGTGTTTTTTATTTTAAAATATATTAAAATAATATTTTTTATTTTTTAAAAATTATTTTTGATATCAGCATATCAAAATAATCTGAAACATCAAAAATATATTAATTTAAAGCAAAAATAAAATAAAATAAATTGATTTTTTTTTAAAAGTACTTTTCAACTACAGTGACAAACACTGCCTAAGGCATCGGTTAAAACATACTCTTTTTTTTCATGTGTTATACCATGGTTGAATTTTTTTTTATCAACTTATAAAAAATATAAAAATATTAGAAAGTTGAAAACATAATTCATACCGATCAAAACACTTTTTAAATAATTAAATGATACCACATTACATGTTATATTTATAAAAAAAAAAATTATGAGATGATGATATATTAGATTGACTCGGACCAACTATGGTTACCTTGCGAAACCCACAACATGGATATGAGATGGTGATAAAATCATGGAACTCACAACGAAACAAAATAGAAAGTTCAATTACAACAATCCAAATATTGAAGGAAAAAGGTGGAAAAAAAATTTAAAAAGAAAAAAATAACTTGAGCTAACCTATATCAATGGTCGGCACAATGCCTTGGGACGAGACAAATTTTTCAACCTAAAAAGGAAAAAAATTAAGGCGCGATGCTAGGATTTCCAAAAGAAATTCAAGACTAACTGGGTCGATTGAGTTTAATAAGTTTAATCTAACAATATATATAAGTAAACAACCCCAATTTAATAACATGAAAAACAAAGCAAATTTGGAAAAATCCTCTAAACCAAAGTTAATATTTAAAAATCACAACTCATGAAATCTCAAACTTGAACTATTTATTGTAAAACCTAACTAAAATTAAATCTCAAGTCAATTGGATTCTAAATCGACCCTCATAGAATGGCAGTGTTTCATAACCTAGTTGGGAGTAAAGAATTATCCACACAACTAAATATACTCCTAGTAATTTACTTCTATTTCTTAAATTTTTAAAAATTATTTTTCTTTATAAAAAAAAGTGAGGGTCTAGCAAATATTAAGTAAAATAATAAACCGCATGGGTTTTTCACTGTAGCTCATCCACAATAAATATGTCTAGGGCTATAATGAAATTATCTTTTTATCCTTCATCCTTTAATTTTTGAAGCTTTACTTAAGGGGTAAAATGATTTTTTCACATGATCAATTTGTTATTTTTAATTTGTTTGAGGGTAATACTATCTTTTTTATTTTTTTTAATAACAATGCAATTGCTATATTGTCTTTAAAGAGTAAACAATCAGAATCTTTGGTCTAGGGGTCGTATGGTAATTTCAATTTTATCATGAACAGTCGAATTACATAGATACCCTTACTATGCAAATTTGTTAGCCTTGGTTTTAAGGGCTTTATTGTCATTTCCTAATGGTTTTTTTTTTTTTGTTATTTAGTACTAGGAGCATTTTCATTTCTTATAATTTTATGAACAATTGAATTACTTTATTACCTTTTCCATTCAAAATTTTTAGTCTTGGCTTCAAGGACTTGGTTGTAATTTCATAAGGGTTTTTTTTGTTATTGCTATTTAGTCATAATAGCATTTTTTTATTTTGGGCACATAAAAAAAAAAGCTGTTGACGCGTGCGGTTGATGACGGTGGTTGAAATCAAGCTTCCTCCACATCATTTGATGCTTCTCAAAGTCTTCTTCCTCCCTAGGTAGCGTGTGTATAGTAGTGAGGTCTAGTTTGACGCCGATTGATTTTTCTTTTTTTTTTCCTTTTTTTTCCTTTTCTTTCTTCCTCAGATTGCATGTTGGCCATGCAAAAAATTATATCAGCCCTTCAATTTATTTTTTCTTTTGATTCAGTCATTCTTTTCTTAATTTTAATTGTTTTATTTACATTGATTGTTTCTAATTGGATTTTACTTTTTATTTCATCTCCGGTTGTTTGATTTTGTTAGTTTTTTTTTATTAAATTTGGTCTTCATTCTTTTAATTGATGTTTTTTTTTTCAATCATTTTCTTGATTTATTTGTTTTTCTTCAATTCCATCCTTGAACATTTCTTTTCATTGAATTTTTATGTCATGTTCAGTACCAATTCTTTTAATTGTTATTTTTTAATCATGTTCTTAATTGATTTGTTTTTTTTTCCAATTACCTCTCTAAACATTTAATTTCATTTAAATTTTCCCTTAACATTTAATTTTAGTTGATTTTTATGTTGAATTTAGTTCTAATTCTTTTAATTGCTATTTGTTTTGTTTTGTATTGATTTTTTTTCAATTTCATCCCTTAATATTTGTTTAGTTAAGAATCTTGCTTTTTTATTTTTTTATTTTGCTTTTAATGGGGTCACCCTAGTCTTATAACTCGAGTCATAAATCTGAAAGATTAGCTCGGGTCGACTTTAATCTTTTTTTAAAGCATTTTTTTTCAAATATATTTTTTTGCTGGTATTTTTTTTGCTTTGTTATTTAGGGGGTTATCTCAATTTCATATTCTAGGTTGTGTGTTTGATTTGTTCACCTATGTTGGCCGTCGGATTCACCCAAGGCTTTTTTTATCTAATTTTTTATATGTTTTCATTATATCAGCAGGTATCCATTCTTTTTTTTATATATGTGTTTGGCCTTTCATAATATTTTTTATGATGTGTTTTTATTCAATCATTTTTGTTTGTGTTTATTGTTTAAATCATGGGTTTTTTAGGGTGGATTTATATTTTATTTATTTAAATAAAAAATTTAGTAAATATAATCAGGTAAATATCTCATCTTTACAATTTCTTTCTTGTTTCTTATTAATGACTTTTTTTTATTTACATAAATGGTTATCGATTTATTTAATTAAATGATCTTTTCAAATAACACTTTTAATTTTTCATGTAAAAATACACATTGAAGAAGTCTGCATATCTAGTATTTTCTTAAAAAAAAAATTATAAGTTGCATACCAAATTCATGATTTTAAAGTTTTTTTGGTTTTTTCTCTTTTTTTTCTTTACACTTTTCTGAAAAAAACATTATTTTTTATTCCTTACACTTAACCTATTTATTTTATTTTTTTGTTCAATTTTTTATTCCTTTGTAATTCTTTTTTGGAAATTTATTCTATACATATTAAGGAAATGGTATTTCATTGTAACAATTGTAACATTGTTTTATTTTTTAGCTACGTTAAAAATTAACTTGAGATCTCAAATATTCCTATTAATGTATATAATTTTTATTATATTTTATTATATGTAAGCGTCGACTTTATAATTCATGATTATATTTTTTATTTGATATAAAAAAAACACGTTAATAACATTTACACATTAGTTATTTATACATTGAAAAAGAAAATATTTAACCTATAGTTAGATTAGTTAAATAAACATGTTAACATTTTATTTTTTATATTTATTAACACAAATAATCCTTATATGCATATTGATTTATAACTAGAATAAAAAAAAAATTACTTGCATATTTATTTTTTATTTTTCCCAAAAAAATTCGTCAGGGGGCTTTTGTTTCCGATATATATTTTTTTAAAATGAAAAGGATAATTGACGAAGCCATGCGTATTTTATTCGCAGACAGCACTTTCCAAACCAGGAAACTAGCCGTTGGAGATCGATGAGAAAAACGACAATTCAAATCCCTACCACCGTCATTCTAACGTTCGAAAATACACCAAACCCTACCCAAAACTCTCCTAAACGGTACCGTAATTGGCAATCTCAACTTCTTATAAACCACAAATGCATGGCCTCTATCATCTCTCTCTCTCTAAACGCTCTCTCTCTCTATAAAAAAACACGAAGAAGAAGAAGAGACAAAGGAAGAAGAAACTCAAAAACTCTCGAGTATCTTCTTCTTCTTCTTCTTGTTTTCTAAACATACTTCACTGACCAGTTTCTTTATTTGGGTTTTCTTTCTTTTGGATTCTAAACTAAAAAAAGAAAGAAAGAAGAGAAACAATGGCAGCGATTAATGGGTATACTCCGGTGGCTGCTCCGGCAGGGACTACCCCATCAAAACAGACTGTCCCATCGGCAAAGACTGTTGATACACAATCCGTGCTTAAACGGTATTATTTTTTTTCTTGTTTTTGCGCTTGATCTGCTCTTCTTATTTGTCAAATGATGTAACATATCACGAATTTTATCTGGATTTATTTCTTTGGTTTTCTTTTCTTGTTTATGAATGTGGTTTGTGATCTAAGATCAGATGATGATTGTATTTATAATGAATATGGTAGCATTTAAGCTATTGATTTTTATGTAATTGGTTCTTTATCTAAGAGTGATTTTGAATGAATCAATTGGGTTTCTTTAAGTCTGATTATTTGTCTTAATTGGTTATCTGCTTTTCATTAGCTAATTGATTGTGTGATAAGCTTGATTTGAAAACTCGTCTTTTTTGCTATAATTTGCTTGTGGTATTTCACGGTTAAATTTGACTGAACTTTTTTTCAGAATTGGTTGCTCTGTAACCTGATCTGGTTGCTCATTGTCTATTAATCGGCTTGAGAATTTTAAGGGTTTTTTGACTGATTGTTACCTTTTTTTGTTATGAAATCAGGTTGCAATCTGAACTGATGGCGTTGATGGTAAGAACATCGAAACCTGTCTTGTTGTTGTATCTCTAATGTTTTCAGCAACAAATCAATGATTAAACTTGTTGATCTGAGAGGTTTCCGATAAATTTTATTTTGTAGATGAGTGGAGAATCTGGGATATCTGCCTTCCCTGAAGGGGACAACATATTTTGCTGGAAAGGAACAATCACAGGAAGCAAAGACACTGTTTTTGAAGGAACAGAATACAAACTATCCCTTTCCTTCCCTAATGACTACCCTTTCAAGCCACCAAAGGTCAAGTTTGAAACCAGCTGCTTCCATCCCAATGTGGATGTCTATGGCAACATTTGCTTGGATATTCTTCAGGTAAAATTATTAATTATTTTAGTTAAAGCTTCTGATCTAGTGCATTTATTTAACTAATTAAGAATGTTTTCTAAGATGCAAATTGGCTGATCAATGGTGTTTGATTGTGTGTTCTAGGATAAATGGTCATCTGCCTATGATGTGAGGACAATATTGCTATCAATCCAAAGTCTGCTTGGAGGTGAATCTTGTTTTCCGTTTTCCCCTTCTCTGGTTAATGAAAGTTGGTGATTTAATTGACTATTAACATTGTTTCTCTTTTCATGTTATGTTCAGAGCCAAACATAAGTTCACCTCTAAACACTCAAGCAGCACAACTTTGGAGCAATCAAGAAGGTTTGTTTGTTGTTACTTTGGATGTTTTCCTCTATGATTACTTTGAAGTCTGGATGTGTTGCTTGGAGTCTGGATAACACGTTTACTATGATGGTGTATGTATTGCTTGGAGTATGGATAAACATATTTACATACTTTTGGTACCTTGTGTCTGTTGCAGAATACAGGAAAATGGTGGAGAAGTTGTACAAGCCTCCAAGTGCTGCATAGAAGGAAGAGAAGGGGTCCAAAATGAGTTGGTTACTTTACTGTTTGATGGGTGTGGTGTGGTGTGGTGTGACTGACTTCAATGGATTAATGAATTAATGAATTCTCAAATTTGTTTTTCCTTTCCTCTTTGCAAAGTGTGTAATCCGTGGGACATACATGGTTCAGCATCCCTGCTCTCCTACTGCATTTTGTGAAATTAGATAAGTGCATTTTTAAATTAGATAAGTGCATTTTTTTTTTCCTTATTTTACAACAAAAAATCAAAGAAACTACGCATTTTTAATCTGAAATATAGTAGGAAAAAAAGGAAAGAAAATCCATAATGCTTCCTTCCCTTCAATATAAAAAAAAAATAGTTTTTTTTCTTATTTTACAACAAAAAATTAAAGAAACTACTAATAGGTGTCGCTTCCATTATCAAGATGATATTGGTAATGGTCATTGCTATGATAGTTGGAAAAAAAAAATGACAAAAACAACAGTCTCGCACCAGGGCAGTGCGCAGAAATGAGGAAAGACCAGAAACAGAAGGAGGAAGTGAAGACAAAACACGACATGGATTTTTATTATGTCTTCTGGTAATATTATGCTTTTGCAACAATGTCATGAACATTCTTACCACAAGGAGCTCGAGAAAGAAAGAAAGAAAAGTTCTATTTGAACCAAAATTTTAGTTAGCGTACCACTATTTAAATACAAACTAAAAATAACAGATCCAAAGTTGCGCTTTCCTCTCCATTTACGTTGTGACAGGCTATTACTGCTTCGATGATGTGAGCTGCCTCAAGTTGTACTTGGACAACTCCTTGTACTTTTCAATAACCCCGATCAAGCACACAGTCTGAGAAAATTACAAACCAAAGTAATCAAGTTAATCGGGCAAAAAATAAATTAGCACCATAGTGCGAACATCTCATCAAGGCAGTCAAACTCTGATTTTTTTTCCCCACGGGTACTGATTAAACAGGTACTGATTAAACAAATAATAGATTATACACGAAACAAGTAATTCTAGTGCTTTGCGGTAAAGAATACATCACAAGTGTAAGAGGCTGAACAAACTTGAAACATGTAGAGTCTTAAGAAATAAACAGACTGGCCAATTAATTTGACCAGATGCATGATCACTCATAGGCATCAGGAGATGTAATGAGATGTAATGGTTATAAAAGTTCTTCAATATTGTTGCCGATAGAGAGCCTAAGAGCATCTTCTAAAACATATAACCAACAAACACGATTCTAACTTCAAAATATCGCAAAACTTGGTTTTGTAACAAATGAGCAGTTTCTGCAAAAGATAAGTCATGGCAGGGAAGAGAACAGATTCTTACCTTGACAATTTCAACTACAATTGTCTTGTCGGGATTGCCAAGATCAACTTTATGAGGTCCAGGAACAGATTTTGCCACTGAATTTATAATTTTCATCCTGTCAATGCCAGAATTTGCACGGGCTTCATACATTACTGCAAACTGCACAGAAGGAGTAAGTGGTCAAATTGTAGTTTGTGTTGCAAGTATGAGACGCAACTCTGTTAGTCCTTGTTGACTCAGTTCAATCAGTGAAACTCAGATTTCTTATCTCCTACGATTTCCTATATTCCACCACAATTACGATGTCAGACTACAGGGGTGATTTTAGCAGTGTAGTGGACCTAGTGGTTGCTCAGCTGCCATATGATAAATGAGAATGGCAAGCTATTAAAAGTATTATTCATGTCTGATTAATTGAAGAAACAAAACTTCGTTTTGGATCATTATTTAATTAAATTTGATGGTGTTCAATGCCATCTATTTCCCCATTGCCAATTTCCCTTGGATCCCAACTTATGTAATGCTTGGTCCTTGTCAAAGGGAGCTACCTCAACAGCAACTCCTGAACTAACCGTGTCCTGCAGGTCTGAGAATTTCACAGAATAAATGGAATTTTATTTAAGGTCACTTCAAAAGTGGTGCTAGAGCTAGCTTATTAACACAAAAGTGACGCATGAAATCAATGTATTCAACATGGAATTCTAAGAACTTTGATGAAGCAAGGAACAAATTCTTGAATATACAGATTTAGTTTTACCCCTTAATCCAAATGAGCATTGTTTCCCTTTTCACGGTACATCTAACATGATTTTTCAGTGCAGAAAGCAGTTCTTACTGTTGGGAAATTAAGCAGGATTATCATCAGCAAGTCCTATTCAAAGGGTTCTAAAGGTCAAACAGTGTTTTTTGTAGGACTTAGTTTTATATTTTAGGTTTTAGAACTATTAGTTTAGGAAGAGGAAAAAAAAGAATCACAAAATACTATATCTAGGCTACCTCTTGGCTTGATTTAGACTATGAATCAAACCTCCACTAAAAATCAAACCATACAATGAAGTTGGACCAAGACTAATGCTACATTGTTAGCATATTTGAAGACTCAACTCTTCCCAAGAGTGTGCCCTCTGTATTCCAAGTTGTCAAGCATTGCTGAATTGGATGGTGAATTTTATTCATCACAAAGAAATTAGTTGAAATTGTGAATATGCTACTCAAACACTTCTTCTACTATTTGTTTTATAATTCTCACTTATGGAGCACCAGAGAAGTAGTGCCAGTTTACTTTTGAGGTAAGTATTAATGAATAGATAATTCTAGGTACCTTCAGTGGATCCTGAGTATCCACAGGAAAATATTTTTCAACAACTGGCGCAATCGCTCTTGAGATTTCCTCTTCTGAAGCATAGCATGCAACTTCAATTGGTAGCATTCTTATGATGAACCTATAAATGAACAGATAGTACAACTTTAGCATTCTGAAATGACATGTCATTTTTTTAAGATGTAAAAGTTCTTGCTTTTTGCATTACATAAAGCCACTTTGGTACATATGCATCAAATGTCACAAACAGGTTGATGCCAAGCATTTTGGATGGGGAAATCCATAAGCAGTGGCCTGAGGCTGAAGTACGGCTCAAAAGGGGAGAATAGTGAGCACTGGTTGGAAGCTATGCCTTTATAAAATTTAACCTAAGAGGTCAGCAATTCATAAACCTGGACATGTGTTTCCTTGTTGATGCAGCAGATGTCATTATATGTTGGACAATATCTTTGGGACAAGGGTCTCCATCTATCTTGCGCATTTGAATAAAGGCAACACCATTACAACCAGAATCAAGGCTGAGAAAGCGCCTCTGTTCAAGCAGAAGAAAAATTCATAATCAGTGTAAGAATATGATGATATAACCAAAAATAGTAGCAACATAGCGGACAGAGACCACCCTTTTTAAGCATGCTCACCATAACAACAGGAATTAGTGAATTCAACAGATAGCAAACTCAACAAGATAGGAGATCAGTTATCAAAAATGAAAAATGTAGCATATCTGAATAAAATACTCTCAGAATTGCAAGGAGTAAAACTACAGTATCTGCTACAAACATAAGAGCACCCAAGTTCACCATGCCCGATTGCAAGATAAACAGCAATTTATACTGCTGTAAAGTTTGTTCATTGAGTTGCATTTCATTCTACGATAGGCTACGGGGAAGCAAAATGTGTTTCCTGCTATTTCCTACAATTTCCATTTTCCCCATCTGGGCCTAGAAGAAATCAAACAGGTAAGCTGAGAGGACAAATAAGACAAACAAAAGAAAACAAAAGGAACAAATCATACGAATTGTGTCACCCAGTATACTTTCTGAAAGTAAAATCAGGATACAGATTATGTGTTTCCATTCTAGGGTGAAGGGGAGTTAATTTCGTTAGATGGTACAGTGCACTGCTTGTATGTCTTTTATCTTCATTTCAAGCCAAATCATTGTACTTTCAGTACAAGCAAAACATCCCTATTGAGTACCTACCAGCACATCTTAACAGCATTGCAATGTGGTGGCCCTGGTGGGTGTGAAGTTAGTGAGCAAAATGAGAAGGTAAATAATCTATAGAGATACCAAATAGAGGAGAGGGAGATAGAGAGCTAAGTACAAATACAGGGAAGAAAAGGAAAATTGAGCTCAACAAAAGAACACAGGCAAAAGCTATAGAAATTAGGCCACCAGTTCAATTTCTCTGATCAACTCATTTAAAAAATTATTTATTTTTCAATGGAACCTCAGTAAATGGAACACGGGCAAAACATTGCTCACCTTGTTCTTATCTCCAAGTTCTTTGAGTTCATCCTCAATAAGCCTATCAATGGATTTCTCCTCCACTTTTTCTTGGACAACAGTCTTTGGGGCACATGTTTCTGTGCATTTCTTCTTTGCTGGTGGCCCCTCTGCTTCATTTGCTTGTTTTTCATCATTTTTACAACCCTCTTCTTGATTAGTCTTCTCTTCTGTTTGATTTTCACTGTTTTCATTTTCTACAGTAGGTGATCCTACCTTTTTGTCTGTAGGATTATCATTCATGGCATCATTGCCTTCAGGGGCTTCTGATTTGTTCTCATCTTCCCCATCTTCTTCATCATCATCCTCTTCGCCATCTCCTTCATCGTCAGAATATGAGAACTTGGTCTTTTTATTTGTAGGTTTATCAGGGAAATCTGCAAGCTTCACACTAGTATCCTTCCCATAAGCTAGCTCTTCATAAAACTGCAAGAAAAAAGTGCAAATACCAGCAGCTCAATGAAAGAGTACATAATTTGACCTCGTAAATCAAGGGAAAGGTGCATTCACCACATCTAAAGGCACTCTAAATTATCGAATCTAGTGAATGCATTTCTCAGACATTATGATAACAGAAAGAGCAAACCAAAAAACAAAAATCCCACCCATGACAAGCAGAATTCTTGTAGGAGGAATTTTTTAAGATACTATAAATTTTTTCTTCGGTCCAAAGTTGTTAGAGTAGTCCTCCCTGTCCGTAAGGACTAGCCATAATGAATTTTACCTGGCATAAGAACTCAAAGCCATGATTTAAAAGGGTAGCCATTAATGAATTCTACTTAGAGCATAAAAACAAATCTTTCTCCCATAGCCACCCATTTCACCGCACCTATATTTTCACAGCTATATGACTCGATTTTCCATATCTCCTGCTTGAATTTTGCAACAAAAAATGAAAAGAAGAAGTAAATAAGAGAAAGGAGCATACAGAATCAATAACGTTAATAGCCTCACGAGAGGCTTGGCGTTCCCTACCCCCATCACAAGTGATAAAGAAGCCTTGAACTCCTGGGTGTAACGGGTAGGAACCTTTCTTCCTCACTGGTTTCTGCAGTACAGAAACACATACAAAATACAATCAAAAGAAAGAAAAACAAATTACATATATATGAACAATTACATAGAGAGGAAGTAAAAGATGTATACATTGTGAGGGAGATAGTGTTGCTTTCTCTTCTTGCTGTTGGTAGTAGCCCTAGCTCTGGACTTCGGCTTGTTCTCCGTTGCCATTATTTGCTTAAGCTGTGCTCGATGAGGGTTTCTACTTTCTAGTTCTATTTCGTCGGACACCAAGAAGACGAGAAACACTTGGAGTTGGGCTTAGATAGATTTCTTTGACTTCGGAGTTAGGCCCAAACCCACCTTGCCTCTTTGTGGCCCAAAATTGGGTCAGGACTCAGGATTACATTATTGATTCAGAACTGCAATTTAACACCTTAACAAGCACACCATCTAAATTCATAGCAAGAAATGGTGAGAATGACTCGCAACAAAACAGAAACGTCTCTGTGATATAATAAAATCTGCTACTGGTTCCAAGCTGAGTTCAAGAAGAAGACATTTAAAAGTATGAAACTGAAACTAAAATAAG
>Ga0307507_10007056_pt1 | contig 16636 bp, 3 predicted proteins | sample 7_EM_MG_FD_207223 | JGI IMG/M metagenome (GOLD analysis project Ga0307507, IMG submission 207223) | Populus trichocarpa ectomycorrhiza microbial communities from riparian zone in the Pacific Northwest, United States - 7_EM | ecosystem: Host-associated > Plants > Roots > Unclassified | place...
TTATATATAGCTAGATAAAAAAGTTGTCCAAGACTAACCTATTACGGAAAAACGCATAAGTTATATTAAAGGAGCATTAATTATAATATTAAGGAACCTAGAAGAAGGATCTAGGGACTAGAGAAGTAAGTAATAAATCTTAATACCTACAGTAGAGATATTAGTAGTTAGGTTAACTAGATATAGGTTTAAACTTAAGAATAAAGATAAACTAAGAGTTAACCTAAAACATATAGCGTATTATACACTATTATAGATAGCTTATGTGGATAACACATGTAATATATATAGAGCACTAAAAGATAAGAACTGGAAGTACCTAGTAAGGATATATTAGGCACTAGAGGAAAGGCGGTTTAGAAACGCTAAGTATATATATAGTTAGCACCTAGTAGAAGTATAAGGTTAAGGAAACTTAACGCTTTAACTAGAAAGATTCCTTATAGAAAAATACCTAGATAGATAATAGTAGTGGGAGTGCCTAGAGAATACTTATCTATAGTATATAGAGGAAAAGAAATAAATTAAGTATTAGCTAAAGTTAGACTAAGTATAGGTAGAATCTAGCAGCTAATAGTTAGGAAAAGGGGAGGCGTATAGGACTAGAGGGAACTAGTATTAGAGCCTTAGACCCTTAAAGAAATTTAAGAACAATACCTAAATTTATAAGCTAAATAGCAAGATTAGTAGTTTAAAGTATTAGTAGATAGTAGAGTAACTAAAAACCACATATTACTAAAGGTAGTAGAAAGGATAGGGTTACTATATAGATAAAAGGAACACCTATATCCACTTATAATAATTTTAGGAGATTAGATAGCCTATAAAGGAGGTATTATTAATCTTAAAATAGGACCTATTTAGATAACTATTAAAGGGAGACCAGTTAGAATGTCTTTTAATATCCTACTATTAGGATAGAACAAGGTAATACTAGGGATGCCTTAGTTACAGAAGTACAATCTAAAGATTAATTGGGTTATAGGTTAGGTTAATATTAAGGATATATAATAGTATAAAGTGCGATAGTAAACCAAGTTAGTATAGTACTAAGTTAGGGTAACATATAAAGAGACTAAGTAAGGCTTAAGTTATATACTAAAGAGATACCACAAGTATGGTAAAAAGTTATGGTTACTAGAAAGTAAAAAGCTATTAGAGTATACAGCTTGGGACTATAAGATAGAATTAAAAAAGGGAATAAGTCTAAAGTTCTTTCTAATTTATAAGCTTACTAAAACAGAGTTAGTAGCGCTTAAGGAGTTTATTTAGGAGAACTTACGTAAGGGATATATTAGACCATTATAGTTATTAGTAAAATATCCAGTACTATTTATCCTAAAGAAAAATAGAAAACTTAGAATATATATAGACTATAGACAGTTAAACAGTATTACTAGGAAGAATAGGTATCCTTTACCCTTAATTAGCAAAATTTAAGACAGGATAGGTAATATAAAGATCTTTATAAAGATAGATCTAAGGTGGGTATACTATTAGATTAAAATTAAGAAAGGCAATAAATAGAAGGCAGCCTTTAGGTTAAAGGAAGAACTATATAAACTATTAGTTATACAATTTAGACTTATAAACGCACTAGCAACGTTCTAGAAGCGAATTAATAGTGTATTAAGAGAACACCTAGATAAATTTATTATAGTATACCTTAACAACATTATCATCTACTTAGAGAATAAGGAAGAATATAAAAAATATATTAAATAGGTTTTAAAGAGACTATAAGAAGAACAGATGCTAGTAGCAGTTAAAAAATGCGAGTTCTTTACTAGAAAGACTAATTTTGTTAAATTTATTATTAAACTAGGCCAACTTAGTATAGATCTAAAGAAGATTAAGGCTATAGTAAATTGGTAGGAACTAGAGAATATTATATAGTTAAGATCATTTTTAGGGTTTTGCAATTATTATAGGAGGTTTATAGCGCAATAGTTAAAGGATATTAAGCCATTTACGCGGTTAATAAAGAAAGAAGAACTATAGGTATAAGGAAAGAAGCAATAAGAACTATTTAAGAAAGTTAAAGAATTATTTACCTAGGAGCCAGTTCTTAAGATCTATTAACTAGATCTAGAGACAGTTATAGAAACAAATACATTAGACTTTATACTAGGGGTATACTTTATATAGAAATATTAAGACGGATAGTACCTAGTGGCATACTATAGTTAAAAGATAATACCACTAGAGTTAAACTATGACATCTATAATAAGGAGTTGTTAGGTATAGTTACAGCACTTAAGGAATAGAGAGTATTCTTATAAGGTATAAAGAAACTATTTATAGTTAAAACGGATTATAAGAACCTTATAGGATTCCTAATAACAAAGGAACTTAACCAAAGATAGGTTAGATAGGCGGAAATGCTTATAGAATACCATTTTAAAATTTAGTATACTAAGGGTATAGATAGTACATAAGCAGACGCTCTAAGTAGAAAGGCTAAACTATAAAGTAATAAAAAGCTATTAGGAGCTTTATTACAAAAGGATTAAGATAGATTAATTAGGTATAATTATCTAAAGATTATAATAACTAAGGAAAGTTAGATCTATAAATTACTAGAGAGTAATTAGATATAAAAGATCTAAAAAGTATAGGTAAAGGATCTAGACTTAAAGCAATATAAAAATAGAGAAGCAATATATATACCTAAGTCTATTATAGAAGAATTTGTTAAGGAATTCTATAAGGGAATAATATAAGGACACAACAGAGCTATAAGCTTAGTGTTAAGACTTTAAAAGGAGTACATTATTTAAAAAATCTAGGGACTAGTAAGATAAGTTATAAAAAAATATCTAAATTGCTAAAGAAATAAACTAATAAGGTATAAGCTGTATAGAGGGCTATAACCTATTAAGACACCAGGAAGACTATAGGAAGTTATATTATAGGACTTTATTATTAAGTTACTAAAGTTAAGAGATCCTATTATAGGATAAGATTATAACGTAATTTTAGTAATAGTAGATAAGCTAATAAAGTAGGGATACTTTATAGTATATACTAAAGAGATATTAATAGAAGATATTACTAGAATCTATATAAAAGAAGTATTTGCAAGACATAGAGCACTAGATAAGATTATATTGGATAAAGATCTAAGATTTATAGTAGTATTTTAGGAAGTATTTCTAGCAGAATAAGGAGTTCGCGTAGTAATATCTATAGCGTATTATCCGCAGATAGATGGATAAATAGAAAAACTAAACTAGACACTAGAGCAGTATCTAAGGTATTATATTAATTACGTACAGAACAATTAGGTATTATTACTACCAGTTATATAGTTTATATATAATGCAATACCACAAGAAGGAATAGGGACATTACTATTTAAGGCAAATTATGGGTATAAGCTAAGAATATTATTATCACTACGTTAAGTAAAAAAGATAAGTAGCATAGCTAAATAAAGAATAGAGATGTTAATAAATCTTTATATAGACCTTAAAGAAACAGCTAAACTAGTATAAGAATAAATAAAAAGGTACTATAATGCTAAAAGATCTAAGGGACCAGATCTTAAGGAGGGAGATAAAGTATAGCTACTATATAAAAATTTCAAGAGTTGACAACTAAGCAAAAAGTTAGACTATGTTAGACTAGGACCTTTTAAAATTAAGTAAAGAATTTTATTAGTTATATATAAGTTAAACCTACTAGCCAAAATGAAAATCTACCCTATATAATATATTGCAATGCTAGAGCTAGTATATAGGAATATTAAGCTACTAGTTTATAAGGCAGATATATATAGAGGATAAGAGGAAGACAAATAGCAAGTTTTAAAGATTATTAGTTATAAGGATATAGATAACAAAACGTAGTATAAAGTAAAGTAGATAGGCTATAGTAAGACTACCTAGAAACTACTAAGCAACCTAAAAAACGCTATAGAAAAGGTATAGAAGTATTAAAAGAAAGTAGGTTAGGTAATATTAATAAAGAAAAATCGCTAAAAAATAAGTTACCTAAAAGGGACCCAAGATATAACGGAACCTTATAGCAGGAACTACGGTGGGTTCTGTTAATAGGCTAGGTATATAGGTACGACAAGTCAATAACGTAATAACAACTGGTAGAGTAGTTGCCTAATAGATTAACTCCAATTGTATTCTAAGATTCACTATAAGGAGAGAACTATCTACGGTAGGAACTAAGGTCCTTTAAATACACAACTATACTCCTAAGAAATTCTCTCTTATACGTAAGGTACGTGTTATCTGTATTAAACGTAATATCCCTTCTATTTAACACAGTTAATACGTTTAATACTATATAACCTTGGTTACTATTCCTTATTACATAGTTCCACCAGATCCATTCTAGACTATGCCTATATTAACCAACTAGCTTCCGCCAACTCCTCTCTAAGTAGTTATAATATTATACTTAAAGCGTCCGTAATACCATCTCCCTTCTCTTTATCTTCGTCCTTAAAGATTCCTAATATCTCCAAGTTGTCTACTAGAGGTATAATATCCGCTTAATTAATCTAGTTAATATTTATACTTATTATACCTAAAGCTTCTTCTTCTCTTTCCTAGGTTAAGCGTTACCTTTATACTATTTCCTCCATACTATTGCTTAGTGAAGTAATGGCGATTCCTTACTTAAGGTGCGCAAAAGAGGGGTTAGTCTATATTGCGCTAGCAAGTCCTTTATCTTAACAACCCTTTTCTTGCTCTAAGTGCACTAAAGCAAACATTTAATTATCCTGCAATATTCGCTTTATCTTAGACGCTAAGTATACGCGTCCTATAACTCTTAACAGTCTTTAAGTTCCCTAAGTAACTTATTATAGGGTCTTATATTTAATCTACCACTATAAAGCTTAATAGTAAGCTGGCCTCTGCGCTACTTAAGGTTTAACGTACCTTAAAAGAGTCCGCACGCGTCCTTAAAGCTCAACGTTTAGCTTATGCTTGTCTTTAACGCCTTAAATATATCTATAAAAAGGTTCGTTCTAAGGAGTAGAAACTTGTTTAATAGGGTCTGTCTAAGCTAGGTAATAAAAGGATTAGCTCTCCTCCTATAAGGGAAATAACTCCAAGTAGCTTAGCAATTGCTCCTTTTAGGTCCCCCTTAGGTAACTCTTTCTTTGGCGATTCTTCTTTATTAATATTACCTAACCTACTTTCTTCTGATACTTCTGTACCTTTCCTATAACATTCTCTAGGTTGCTTAGTAGTTCCTAAATAGTCTTACTATAGCCTATCTACTTTACTTTATACTACGTTTCGTTATCTATATCCTTATAACTAATAATCTTTAAAACTTACTATTTATCTTCCTTTTATCCTCTATATGTGTCTACCTTATAGACTGGTGGCTTAATATTCCTATATACTGGCTCTAGCATTGCGATATGCTGTATAGGGTAGATTTTTATTTTGGCTAGTAGATTTAACTTATACGTAACTAATAAAATTCTTTATTTAACTTTAAAAGGTCCTAGTCTAACGTAGTCCAACTTCTTACTTAGTTATTAACTCTTAAAGTTTTTATATAGTAGCTATACTTTATCTCCCTTCTTAAGATCTGGTCCCTCAGATCTCTTAGTATTATAGTACTTTTTCATTTATTCTTATACTAGTTTAGCTATTTCTTTAAGGTCTATATAAAGATTTATTAATATCTCCATTCTTTGTTTAGCTATGCTACTTGTCTTTTTTACTTAATATAGCAATAACGATGTTCTTAGCTTGTATCCGTAATTCGCCTTAAATAGTAATGTCCCTATTCCTTCTTATAGTGTTATATTGTATGCAAACTATATAACTGGTAGTAATAATACCTAATTGTTCTATACGTAATTAATATAATGCCTTAGATACTGTTCTAGTGTCTAGTTTAGTCTTTCCGTTTATCTATCCGTCTACGGATAATACGCTGTAGATATTACTACGCAAACCCCTTATTCTGCTAAAAACACTTCCTAAAATACTACTATAAATCTTAGATCTCTATCCGATATAATCTTATCTAGTGCTCTATGTCTTGCGAATACTTTTTTTATATAAATTCTAGCGATATCTTCTACTAATATCTCTTTAGTGCATGCTATAAAGTATCCCTACTTTATTAGCTTATCTACTATTACTAAAATCGCGTTGTGATCTTGTCCTGTAATAGGATCTCTTAACTTTAGTAACTTAATAATAAAGTCCTATAATATAACCTCCTATAGTCTTCCTAGTATCTTAATAGGTTATAGCCCTCTATACAGCTTATACCTCGTTGGTTTGTTCCTTTGGCAATCTAGATATTTCTTTATAACTTATTTTACTAGTCCCTAGATTCCTTAAATAATATATTTTTTTTAAAGTCTTAATACTAAGCCTATAGCTCCATTATGTCCTTATATTATTCCCTTATAGAATTCCTTAACAAATTCTTCTATAATAGACTTAGGTATATACATTACTTCTCTATTTTTATATTGCTCTAAGTTTAGATCCTCTACCTATACTTCTTAGATCTTTTATATCTACTTACTCTCCAGTAATTTATAGATCTGACTTTCCTTAGTTGCTATAATCTTTAGATAATTATACCTAATTAATCTATTTTAATTCTTTTGCAATAAAGCTCCTAATAGCTTTTTACTGTTCTATAGTTTAGCCTTTCTGCTTAAAGCGTCTACTTATATATTATCTATACCCTTAGTATACTAAATTTTAAAATAGTATTCTATAAGTATTTCTGCCTATCTAACCTATCTTTGGTTAAGTTCCTTCGTTATTAAAAATCCTATAAGGTTTTTATAGTCTGTTTTAACTATAAATAGTTTCTCTATTCCTTATAAGAATGCTCTCTATTTTTTAAGTGCTGCAACTATACCTAACAACTCTTTATTATAGATGTCATAGTTTAACTCTAGTAGTGTTATCTTTTAACTATAGTATGCTACTAGGTGCCATCTATCTTAATATTTTTATAGGAAGTATGCCCCTAATGTAAAGTCTAATATATCCGTTTCTATAACTGTCTTTAGACCTAGTTGATAGATCTTAAGAACTGGCTTCTAGGTAAACAACTCTTTAACTCTTTTAAATAGTTCTTATTATTCCTTTCCCTATATCTACAGTTCTTCCTTTTTTATTAGCTGCGTAAATGGCTTAATATTCTGTAACTATTGCGCTATAAACCTTCTATAGTAATTGTAAAACCCTAGAAACAATCTTAACTACGTAATATTCTCTAGTTCTTGCTAATTCACTATAGCCTTGATCCTCTTTAGATCTATACTAAGTTGGCCTAGTTTAATAATAAATCTAACAAAATCGGTCTTCCTAATAAAGAACTTGTATTTTTTAATTACTACTAGTATCCGTTCTTTCTATAGTCTCTTTAAGACCTACTTAATATGTTCTCTATATTCTTCCTTACTCTCTAAGTAGATAATAATGTTGTTAAGGTATACTATAACAAACTCATCTAGGTGTTCTCCTAATATACTATTAATTCGCTTCTGGAACGTTGCTAGTGCGTTTATAAGCCTAAATTATATAACTAATAGCTTATATAGTCCTTCCTTTGACCTAAAGGCTGCCTTCTATTTATTGCCTTCCTTAATTCTAATCTAATGGTACGCCTACCTCAGATCTATCTTTATAAAGATCTTTACGTTGCCTATTCTGTCTTAGATTTCGCTAATTAAGGGTAAAGGATATCTATCCTTCCTAGTAATGCTGTTTAACTGTCTATAGTCTATACACATCCTAAGTTTTCCGTTTTTTTTTGGGATAAACAACACTAGATATCCTGTTAATAACTATAACGGTCTAATATATCCCTTTTATAAGTTCTTCTGGATAAACTCCTTAAGCGCTACTAACTCTGTTTTAGTAAGCTTATAAATTAGAAAGAACTTTAGACTTATTCCCTTTTCTAATTCTATCTTATAGTCCTAAGCTATATACTCTAACAGCTTCTCACTTTCTGGTAACTATAACTTTTTACCATACTTATGGTATTTCTTTGGTATATAACTTAAGCCTTACTTAGTCTCTTTATATATCGCTCTGACTTGGTACTATACCAACTTAGTTTACTGTCGCACTTTACGTTATTATATATCCTTAATATTAACTTAACCTATAACCTAATTAATCTTTAGATTATATTCCTATAACTAAGGCATTCCTAGTATCGCCTTATCCTGTCCTAACAATAGAATATTAAAAGACATTTTAACTGGTCTCCCTTTAATAGTTATCTAAATAGGTCCTATTTTAAGATTAATAACGCCTCCTCTATAGGCTATCTAATCTCCTAAAATTATTATAAGTGGATATAAGTGTTCCTTCTGTCTATATAGTAACCCTATTCTTTCTACTACCTTTGGTGATATGTGGTTTTTAGTTACTCCACTATTTACCAACGCTTTAAACTGCTGATCTTGCCACTTAGCTCTTAAATTTAGGTATTATTCTTAAATTCCTTTAAGGGTTTAAGGCTTTAATACTAGTTCCCTTTAGTTCTATACACCTCCCCTTTTCCTAACTATTGGCTGCTTGATCCTGCCTATACTTAGTCTAACTTTAGCTAATACTTAGTTCATTTCTTTTCCTCTATATACTATAGATAAGTATTTTCTAGGCACTCCTACCACTATTATCTATCTAGGTATTTTTCTGTAAGGAATCTTCCTAGTTAAAGTATTAAGTTTTCTTAACCTTGTACTTCTACTAAGTGCTAACTATATATATACTTAGCATTCCTAAACCGCTTTTCCTCTAGTGCCTAATATATTCTTACTAGGTACTTCCGGTTCTTATCTTTGGGTGCTCTATGTATATTATATATATTATCCACACAAGCTATCCATAATAGTATATAATACGCTATATATCTTAGGTTAACTCTTAGTTTATCTTTATCCTTAAGTTTAAATCTATACCTAGTTAACCTAACCACTGGTATCTCTACTGCGGGTATTAAGATTTATCACTTACTTCTCTAGTCCCTAGATCCCTCTTTTAGGTTCCTTAATATTATAATTAATACTCCTTTAATATAACTCATGCGTTTTTCCGTAATAGGTTAATCTTAGACAACTTTCTTATCTAGCTATATATAAAAGTCTTCCTATTTATTGTTATGTCGTTGCCTATACCACTTTCCGTACAACTGGTTTAGTATATATGGTCTATCTATTAGAAAGTACCTTATTATCGCTATATTATAACATCCTTTGGTATGTCTTTCTTTAAATCTGGTTAAAATATCTAGATCCTCTTCTTATTCCAATTTATCTAACTACTTTGCCCTTAGTGTCCCTACACTTGGCCTATTAGTAACTCTTTATATAAGTGCTCTATTCCTTATATAACCTGGCATAGCTAATCTCTTATCTAGCTTTTGCTCTTACTATGCGATAATTCTTATCCTAAACTTATTTATAGTTTCTTGTTTTCTGCGTCTTGCAGCTAGATCTTTATAGTCGTCTTACTTTTTAATCCTAGTATTAACTTTTTAATCTTTAGGCTAAATACTGCGTTTACCTAGAATTATTAATATTTTTATTTATTCCCTAAACTTGTAGTTCTTGAACTTATGTCCTATACTTATTTATTTATCACTAAACTGAGTTGCTGCCCTTTCCCATTAGTTTTCGTCCGTTGTAGGTTCTTAGGTATATCTTATTTTATTTTAAGAATCTTAAGCTTCTTTTATCTCTTCTTAAAAATCTTAAGCCTGTGGCCTTTTACCTTTATTAAGTAATAAGCTAGCACTAGTAGTTGTCTACTTACTTAGTTTCTTCTAAACGTTACTCCTATTATCTTGTAAAGCGATGGAAATTATATCTAACGGTATTATAACATCCGTTACTAAACCTCGTTTAGTAATGGTCTTAGTCTCTACTTTTATTGCGTTTTTAAGGTTTAAGTGCTCCTAGTTAGCCTCCTTTTTATCCTTATCGCTGTTAATTAATAAGTACTCCAACTCTATTATTAATACTGCTGATCTTTATCTATATATTACTATAATATCTTAATCTAGCTTATAGAGTTAATCTTATTCTTTATCTAACTCTCTAGTTTCTTAGAGTCCTTTTAACTCTAGCTCTTATGGCCAATAGCTTATACCATACTTAGCATCCTTATAAATTCGGCATGCGTTATTATAATAATACGTAAAACTGTTAATTAAACACTCTTTTATTCCTTATAGTGCACTATTATCCCTCTATATGTATGTGCCGTCTGCTGGTCTGGTTCCCTTTACTATATAGTTACTCTAACCACTTCTATAGTCTCTGGCAAAATAACCCTATTTTCTATAATTTATATAAGCTCTATCTTTAAACCATCTTTCTTGCTATAGAGTCCGCCTAAACGTCTTCTACTACTAAGATCCCTGGTTTGGCCTCTACTCCTTAGTCCTTTAATTACTTAATCTTTAACCTCTAGGTTTCTATAGTTTCTTTTCCTATCTTTAAGTTTCTTTAGTACCGCTTAGGTCTATTAGCTCTGCGCCATTCCATAGTTTTTAACTCTATATCTGTCGTTGCGTACTCTGCGCCTTATATAACTGTAGAACTTTGTCTTGCCCTCTTTTAGCTTGTTCCCTTTAGTAGATCCTGTTATTAATCTTTATTAACTAATCTATTAACTCCCTTAGAGTATCCGCATCTTCTATTAGAATAATTGCGTCCTGGACTTTAGCCTTAAGTCCCTATTTATACTATACTATAAGCGCTCTATTATTCCACTTAACCTATATAGCTAATATTTAAAACTGTGTTGTATACTCAATAGTTAAAGTGCGTTATACTAAGTTCTAAAGCTTTTGTTCTGCTGTGGTTATAGCTTCCAGGTCTCTAAATATCTATATTAGTTACTCTACGAACCCATTCTAACTGGTAAATATATACCGTACATCCTAGTTAGTAGTTGTTATGCTATTAGCCTATATTTCCGTAAGATACGGCTTAAACCACTTAAGCGCCCTTCCTATTAGGAACAATCCTGCATAGGCTACTTAATCTAATAATATTGTTAACTTCGCTCCTTCCTGTACTACCTTAAAGTGTATTTGCGTAAGAAATCCCTTAAGCTTTAACTTCTCTCCGGAGAATCGTTTAATTAAAGGTAACTTAATCTTTACTACTCTAATTCTATTAATGCGTTCTTTAAGTATTCTATTATTATCCTATAAGTGATTAACTATTTCCTGTAACTAACCTTGTATAACTACTTAAGAATCCCCCTTATCTATACTGGTATTACCTGGACCTAAGGTTGTAGCTCCCGTTAACACTGTTATAACTAGTGCTGCTCTTAGTGGCATATTGTCCGAGTTTGTTCCAATACTATAACCTTAGTAGTGAATGTGTAACGGAACCTTGTAGTAGGAACTACGGTGGGTTCTATTAATGGGCTGGGTATATAGGTATAATAAGTCGACAACGTAATAATAACTGGTGGAGTGGTTGCCTAATAGATTAACTCTAATTGTATTCTAAGATTTACTACAAGGAGAGAACTATCTACGGTAGGGACTGAGGTCCTTTAAATACATAACCATACTCCTAAGAAATCCTCTCTTGTACGTAAGGTATGTATTATCTATATTAAACATAATATCCCTTCCGTTTAACACAGTTAATACGTTCAATACTACGTGACCTCGGTTACCATTCCTCGTCACATAGTTCCACCGGATCCATCCTAGACCGTGCCTATATTAACCAACTAGCTTCCGCCGACTCCTCTCTAAGTAGTCGTAACATCGTACTTAAAGCGTCCGTAACACAAGAGGAGCAATTACTAAGCTACTTAGAGTTGTTTCCCTTATAGAAGGAGGGCCAGTCCTTTTATTACCTAGCTTAGATAAACCCTATTAAATAAGCTTCCACTCCTTAAAACGGACCTTCTTACGGACATATTTAAGACGTTAAAGATAAGTATAAGCTAAACGTTAAGCTTTAAGGATGCGTGCGGATTTTTCTAAGGCATGTTAAACCTTAAGTAGCATAGAGGCTAGCTTACTATTAAGCTTTATAGCGGCAGATTAAATATAAAACCCTATAATAAGTTAATTAAGGAACTTAAAGACTGTTAAGAGTTATAGGACGTATATACTTAGCGTCAGAAATAGAGCGAACATTGCAAGACGATTAAATATTTGCTTTAGTATACTTAGAGCAAGAAGAGGGTTGTTAGGATAAAGGACTTGCTAGCGCAACGTATACTAACCCCTCTTTAGCGCAATAAGAGTAAGGGATCGCCATTACCTCGCCCAGTAATAGTATGGAGGAAACCATATAAAGGCAACGCTTAACCCAGGAAAGAGAAGAAGAAGCTTTAGGTATAATAAGTATGGATATTAACTAGAATGATTAAACAGACATTACACCTCTAGTAGACGACTTAGAGATATTAGGAATCTTTAAGGACGAAGATAAAGAGAAGGGAGATAGTGTTATAGACGCTTTAAGTATAATATTATAACTACTTAAAGAAGAGATGGCGGAAGCTAGTTAGTTAATATAGGTACAGTCTAAGATAGATCTAGTAGAACTATATAACAAGGAATAATAACTAAGGTCATATAGTGTTAAATGCGTTGACTGTATTAAATAAGAGGGATGTTACGTTTAATATAGATAATACATACCTTACGTACAAGAGAGGATTTCTTAGGAGTATAGTTGTATATTTAAAGGACCTTAGTCCCTACTATAGATAGTTCTCTCCTTGGAGTTAATCTGTTAGGCAACCACTCCACTAGTTATTATTACGTTGTTGATTTGTTTTTACCTATATACCTAGCCTAATAACAGAACCCACCGTAGTTCCTACTACAAGGTTCCGTTACAGTGGTGTTAAACTTAGGGGAATATAATCTAACTACCCCCCTCTAATATTACTAATATTAATAGTAGAGCCTAATTAAGTTGCAGAGGACTCCTTTATATATATATTAAGTATAATAGAAGGTCACAGCTTTAATAAAGTAAGGCAGTGGGTTATAAATAAGTACTATTAGTTAAGAATAGTTGCATTTACTAAAGTTACTAAATATAGTTAAATGGCTATATATACCTGCTTAGCCTTAGATAGAATAATTAAGTGCATAATTAGAACTGTTTTACTAGTATTATTACTTAAATAAGGACTTAAGAGGTAGGGAGAAGAGTAAGTTAGTAGTAGATAATAAATATTCTAGATATTTTAATACTAAAGTACTCTAAAATATACTACTGCATGGTTATATTATTATATTTAGTGGGTCCTATAATACTAATTTATAATTTAAATGTACTAAAAAATGCTATATTATCTATACTATTAGGAAAGGGGTTAAGGGAGGTAATTTAGGGAAGGTTGTTTATCTAATAGACCTAAATCTACTGTAGTAGCTTATTCCTTTCCTATTCTTTCTTTAAAGCTATAAGATATACCTATTTAGAAGGCTAGAGTGCTTACTAGCTTCTAGCTTAAGTAAGTATTTAGAAAGAATTAATTAAATAGTAGCCTATATTACCGTAATTGCGTTCTTATTTTTTAGCTTCTTATAAGCCTTTTATTTAACTAACTAAGTTTCTTAAGGTGCGGCGGTAGGAGTAACTATAGGAGTGTCTATTTTAGATAAGAATCTTAATATAGAGCGTAGGGAGCAATTGCCATATATATAGAGCTTAGGTGGCAATTAAGCGGTGTTAATTAATAAATCTTAGCGGTAATAAAAGTATATATACCTCTGTTTTACTATACGGCAGCCTATAGGATATTCTAGGGTAGGGGGTATTAGTAAATATTGCATTTGTATAGCTTTTACTAGTAAAATAGGTGCCTAAGTAGTGCCTTGGCTACCTTAACCGCCTGTTAAGCCGCCGCTGATTAAAAGATTTGGGCAGTAAAGTTACTGCCAAGTGTTACTGCCCGGATCTTGGCCGTGCTTGATATACAGAAACTGTGCAAATCATAGCAAATTGAAGGACGGGTGACCGTCGAAACACTTCTCGTCGGCCCCGTGATATGGTCTGTGGAAGAAAAACCTCTTCACCATACTGAGTCAATGCCTAGCTATCTAATACCACTTTTGTGGGAACCATATCATTCCAGATATCTTTGTATATTTGATAATGGAACCAATTATGTTGCAATAAGTCCCAAACTCTATGTTCTTCCTTAGCAATCGATTTCCTCTCATTCGTTATCCGTATGCCTTGTTCATCTTTCTGCCATTCGTCCCTCGTCTGCTCTGCTTTGAAAACGATCATGGATTCCCCTTCTGCATCTCGTTGCCGTACCCAGATTTCTAAGACTACTTCTTTCATATCATCTCCTTGCCTGAACCTAAGTAGCTCTGGGCTAAGGAACCAGGATTTCCATGGATCCGTGTCGAATGTTGGTGTCTGTATACCAATCCCTCTAAGCAGCGGTAATTTCTTTTGAATGTACCCCAGCGCATTGCTAACGTCATCGGCCATACCTAGTTCGGATAGAAATGATGTTGTCAGACTGAGGCGGCGAATGGCGCTAAGCTGCTCGCTTTGCAGCTCATTGATGAATGGCTTTGAATCTTCATATCTTAGCTGGAGCATGGGCTTGGAGTATATTATAAATCGAGTTTCGCTGTAGACGAGTCGACATGTCAAGAAGAAAGCTAGAGGGTTTAAAAGCTGCCTCTCTGGAGCCTTATAGTTGCAGCGCTTGCCGTTAAATATGGACCAGATAGGATATGCGCAGAGAAAAGGAGAATCCTTTTGGGGTTCTATATAGGCACTAGCCGGCCAAGATCTGGGCAGTAATACTTGGCAGTAACTTTACTGCCCGAATCTTTTGATTAGCGGCGGCTTAGTAGGCGGTTAAGGTAGCTAAGGCACTACTTGGGCACCTATTTTACTAGTAAAAGCTATATGTCGGAATGTTAGTTATATGACGTGGTTATAGGACCACGAAGCGAGACTAGCTAATCTGACCTTGGAGCAAACCCCTATTTCTAGACAATTAACAACTACCAACTTTAATACCGCATACATCGGCAAAATATGGTACCCTTTCAATGGCCTCAATGGTTAGTGGTTGACGCAATTGGCGCGCAGTTGAGGTCATTTGGCAACTCGACCGACTAGCCTATGTCGTGTTTTTTTTAACACGCAGCCTGCGCGCAACCTGCTAGTAATCTGCGCATTTGGTAACCATAATTATATTTACCTCTTTTATACTAATAACATATTTTAAATAAATAAAAGCTACTTTAAAGCTATTTATAAGGCTAGCAAAATAAATAATATTATTTTAGATAATTTAATATAATATAGTGATAGTTCTCTTCTACCTATTTACCTATTAACTTACCTACCTACCTATATTACCTACCTGTCTGTATTGCCTACCTATCTATATCGCCTACCTGTCTATATTGCCTACTTATTTATATCTGCCTACCTGTCTATATTTGCCTACCTATTAGCATCTACCTACCTATTTATATTTACTTACCTGTCTATATCTGCTTATTTATCTGTATTGCCTACCTATCTGCATTGCCTACCTGTTTATATCGCCTACCTATTTGCATCTGCCTACCTATCTATATCTGCCTACCTGTTAGTATCTGCCTACCTGTCTATATCTGCTTGCCTATTTGTATTTGCTTACCTATCTATATCTACCTACCCATTAGCATCTCCCTATTTGTGCCTACCTGTCTATGCTACCTTGATTTGATTAATTAATTAAATTATTTATAGTGCTTACTAGCTAGTTATTATTGTCTAGCTCTAGTAACGTTTGTTTAGTTCTAGCGACAGTTATCTAGCTCTAGCGACAGTTATCTAGTTCTGGCGACGGTTATCTAGTTCTAGTAACGGTTGTTTAGTTCTAGCGACGGTTGTCTAGTTTTAGCAACAGTTATCTAGTTCTGGCAACGGTTGTCTAGCTCTGGCAATAGTTGTCTAGTTTTAGCGACGGTTATCTAGCTTTGGCGACAGTTATCTGGTTCTGGCGACGGTTGTCTAGCTATGGCGATAGTTGTCTAGTTTTGGCGACAGTTGTTTAACTCTGGAGACAGTTGTCTGGTTCTGGCGACGGTCGTCTAGCTCTAGCGACAGTTGTCTAGTTTTAGCAACAGTCGTCTAGTTCTAGCGATAGTTGTTTAGCTCTAGTAATAGTTGTCTAGCTCTAGCAACGGTTGTCTGGTTCTGGCAACGATTGTCTAGTTCTAGCAATAGTTATCTAGTTCTAGCAATGGTCCTCTACTGGCTGCCGTTCTAGTGCCTCCCTAGGTAGAGAGGATGTAAGGAAGGAAAGAAGGGTAAAAAATAAGGCGGCTATATAGGCAGAGACACGTGTAGACGCTATTGGGAATATAACGGGGACCCGATGCAGAGCTTCGTGTAGAGCCTCCGTACGCAGAGCTTCGCGCAGAGCCTTGTGCAGAGCCTCTATACGTAGAGCTTCGTATAGAGCTTCGTGTAGAGCTTCGTGTAGAGCCTCCGTACGCAGAGCCTCGCGCAGAGCCTTGTGCAGAGCCTCTGTACGTAGAGCTTCGTGCAGAGCTTCGTGCAGAGCTTCGTGCAGAGCGTCGTGCAGAGCCTCTATGCGCAGAGCTTCGTGCAGAGCCTCTGTACGCAGAGCTTCGTGTAGAGCT
>Ga0307507_10007057_pt1 | contig 16633 bp, 10 predicted proteins | sample 7_EM_MG_FD_207223 | JGI IMG/M metagenome (GOLD analysis project Ga0307507, IMG submission 207223) | Populus trichocarpa ectomycorrhiza microbial communities from riparian zone in the Pacific Northwest, United States - 7_EM | ecosystem: Host-associated > Plants > Roots > Unclassified | place...
TGAAATATGGATACTCAAAAGATAAGGATTCATCGATCCCTATATTGTACTTTGCTCCATCAACCCAAGGACATACCTTTTTCACCAATCTAACTTTACAGATTCTTGGCATAAAGATTACTTGTGAGAAGAATGGAAAGATTTAAAATCAGTAAGTTCTTATATATTTGTTTGTTTTTAATCTGTAAGCCACTTTAACCTATAACCTATGTTCTGAATCGTGTCCTTCAAGTGATGAAGAAAAAGATAGAGACGAAAAAGGTTTCTTACGAATTTCTTGGTTGCTTATATTGTGTTTTAATCTATCTCGCTAGTAAGGAATGATTTTGTTTTTAAAATTACTGATCCTGGCATAGGCAACATTTATTTTCTTGTGTGTGGCGTCTTGGAGCAAACATGTAGATGAACACTCTTTTTTCAAGGACAAGCCGGTTGTGGATGGCTTAAAATGCAATATCGACGGATCTTATTTGGAAAAACCAGGGCATTCAAGTATATTGAGGGATCACTGAGATTACTTTCTAGAATGGTTTTTTTATGGACAAAACCGTGTTGTTCTTGTAGGTCTCAAACAGCACTACGAGGTTGGAAGTCCTGGCCACCAAAAGAGCGATGATAGATTGATTTTTAGAATCAGACTCTGGTGAATGGATTCAATATCATTTCAACAACTAAGCCATGTAGATTGCAAAGCTCTTTCAACTCAATATCTGCTTCTATAATGGCTTCGATTCATGGTTTTTTTTTTAAAAAAAATATATTATTTTAATATATTTTAAAGTAAAAAATATTTTTAAAATATAATTGTTATTACAGTGCGAAACACTACTAAAATTACATTCCTTTTATTTTTTTTTCCTATTTTACTTCATGAAGTTGAGACTTCGACTTACTTGCTTTGACTTTAGCCACTTCTTTGTTGGCTCTGTTGGCTCCTAATATATATTATCTGGACTTTTATTGTAAAAAGAAATAATAAATAACAAAAAGAATCTAAAACCACATCAAACTAAGAACTTAAGTATTATGAAATGTATATATATATATATAGGAAATATTATAAGACTATTCTAGTGCTATAATTTCTACTTTTATTATTGTATATTGCTCTCCATATATAAATAGAAAAGGCTGGCTCACTAATAGGTTAAGCCTTCTATTTCTTCTCAACTTGGTATCAGACTCTTAATACATTAAAACTCATCTCTCCTAATGGATTCTATTGTTGCTACCGACTTCTCCCTCCACCAAACCAACACTGCAGCATAGCCGGCCACGCACAGGCTGCTACTAGTGGCCCCTTCCCATAGCAGCAGGCTCCCTCTCTTGCAGAGCAGAACAATGGTTCATCTTCTCATGTTTCTGCAATTCCTCTACATATGATAGGGCCCTCAACTCTAGCAATAGTTGCTTTGTGCAACACTTAACAAGTTATTTCGTTGAAGTTTACGAACAACAATTATCTCTATTGGCGAATGCAGATGAAGCCATATCTTCTTGGTTAGGGTATCTTCCACTTTGTTGATGGCTCTGTGTCGTGTCCTCCTTCTCATATATTTGAAATTAACAGTTCTGTTGGTTCTTATTTGGCCATCAACCCTTATTTTATTCGTTGGAAGCAACAAGATCAACTTATTTTGGCACGTTACTCTTCTCTCTTTTAATGGATGTATTGCATCTTGTGGTAGATTGTCAGACCTCACATTGTGTTTGGCATACTCTTGAGTAAGCTCTCGCCTCTCCATCTAATTCTCGTATTATGCAACTCCGTGGGTCTTTTCAAGGCCTTCGGTAAGGTGATGCTTCGATTGCTATGCACATGCAACAAGCAAAATCCTTATTTGAAGAATTAACTGTTGTTGGTCGGCAAATCTCTCTTGAAGATTTCAATCTCTATGTGTTTCGTGGCCTTCATGGTGAGTTCAAAGACTTGGTAACCAGCCTTGCGACCAAGACAGAACCTTTGTCATATGCATATCTTCATAGCCATCTTCTTACCCATGAGTTTCTTCACAAGACCTCCATTTAATCCATGGTTGTCAACCCACATCTGCTACCCACGTCATCTCTGTTGCCTTCGACCAACCTTACCTAGTATCAAAACAGCCGCAACTTCAGTCGTAATAGAGGTCATTCTCATGGCAACTAAAGTCCTAATAGCAACTGCAATAACCACAACCACAGGTATGACTTTCATGGTTCTTAGGGCTCTGCTCCCACCGAATGGAAGCAGAGCAACTGGCAGCAGAACATAAGGAACTATGGTCCTTCATAGTGGTCTCTTCACTGGTCCTTTGAGCAGAGCATTAAGTGTCAGCTTTGCTTCTCCTTTGGCCACACCACCCCTCAATGCCTTTAGTTTCGCAGTAGTGGACAACAGCTGACTGCCCATCTTGCTGTTGGTTTCCGAACACTGGTGCGAATCAACACGTCATGTCTGATCTTATGACTCTGATTGAATCTGCACCTTATCTTGGTAATGGTCATTTGCATGTTTGTGGCAGTAAGGGCCTTTCCATATCCAATATTGGATATACCATGTTACATTATGCAAAACACACCTTTACCTTATCTAACATTTTTCATGTTCCTCATATTACCAAACCACTACTTTTTGTTCATAAATTTTGTTGTGATAATAATGTCTATTTTGAATTTCACACATTTGTGTTTTATGTAAAGGGTCTTACCACCAAGGCAGTGCTCCTTTCCAATGAGAGTAATAATGGTCTCTATGTTCTATCTGAGTCTTATGCCACGTCCATCCCTTAGGCTTATTGGTCCCTTGCGTTTCTGCAACTGCTAATCAGTGGCATCGTCGATTGGGTCATCCTACTTCCCATGTTTTTAATTTTTTATCTTCCAAAAATAAAATAGCTTGTACTTCTAGACACTCTCTTGTTGAATGTCAAGCTTGTCTGCTAGGTAAGTCATCGCATCTGTCATTGAGACCTATGGGTCATAAAACTACCACTCCACTTGATTTAATCTTTAGTGATGTTTGGGGTCCCGCTCCTATATTTTCCTCTGATGGTTTTTGTTATTTTGTTATTTTTATCGATATGCATACAAAACATATATGGTATTAACCTCTTATTGTGAAATATGATGTGTTTTCTACCTTCCATCATTTTCAAGTTCTTGTTGAGCAATAATTTCACGAAAAGTTAAATTTGTTCAAACTGATTAGAGTGGAGAATATCGTAAGTTAAATAGTTTCTTTCAAACTATTGGTATTCATCACATGTTAATTTATCCTTATACACATGAGCAAAATGGCATCATTGAGCGTCACCATCGGTATATTGTCGAAACTGGCCTTACCCTCCTAGGATAATGTAGTGTTCCTTTACAATTTTGGAATTATACATTTGAATCTTCAGTATATCTTATCAATCGCATGTCTACTCTTGTCCTCCAAAATCAATCTCCATTTGAGTGTATGTTTCATCGTACTCTTGATTATGATTTTTTGCATACTTTTACGTGTCTTTGTTTTCCTTTTCTGCATCCATATCATACTCATAAGTTGAATTTTTGTTCATCTCCACGTGTGTCCTTAGGTTATAGCTCCTCTCATCTTGGTTATCATTGTTTTAATTTAGCATCTCAACGTGTTTATGTCTCCCGTCATGTCTGTTTTCATGAAGATGTGTTGCCTTTTGTAAAATCTAAACAAATAGCATAACACCCCAACACCTCCTCCCATCCTATGCATCCTACACACTTGCAAAACTTGATTACCTCCCTAATTTTCTCCCTCACTGCCCCGTCGGTCCACCATACCAGCATACCACTCAACCCACCCTCCAACCATGTCTGCCATCATCCAACAACACCTCAGCCCGACCCTTATGTCACCATTTACTTGTTTCTCTAATGATCATTCTTTAGGTACATGTTTTTCTCCTTCAGAGTTGCATTTTTCCAGGTCTGCTACTGTAAAGACTTATGGTTCTGCCATAAACTCTTCAGGTTCTACTGTCGCGAGCTTCACGCCTCAGTTTGGTTCTGTAGCCGACTTGCAATTAATTATTGATCTCTTCTCTTATCCTCTCTAGTAGCTTAAAGGTTCAAGTTCTCCTTCATCTTGTCATGCTACTCGTCAACATCCTATGTCCTTCGTTCATGGCTGCCCAAGAGTGCACATTTGATGGCATCTGCAGCCATGGTTGTTACCCCTATCTATCGGGTAATCTCTCCTCTCAACTATGAACCCATTGCATTATCTGATGTGAAGAGGTATAAGGCTTGGTATGGTTCTATGCGAGATAAAATTCAGGCCTTGCACTCTAATGACACTTGGTCCTTGGTTCTTTTTCATCATTCAATGAATGTTGTTGGCAGTCGTTGGGTGTACAAGATAAAGCGCCATTTGGATGATAGTATTGAGCGGTATAGGGCGTGATTAGTTACTAGAGGTTTTACTCAACAAGAAGGCATTGATTACTTTGAGACCTGCAATCCTGTCATAAGCAAACGACTGTCAGGTTGGATTTCTTCATTGTGGTTTCGTGTGATTGGAAGATTCATCAACTCGATGTACATAATGCCTTCCTTAATGGAGTTCTTGCCAAAGAGGTCTACATGAAACAACCTCTAGGTTTTGTTGACTCTATCCTTCCCTTTTATATATGCCGGTTGCATAAAACTCTATATGGTTTGAAGCAGGCTCCATAAGCGTGGTACACTCGTTTGAGTGATTTTCTGTTTTCTCTTGGCTTTCACGCTTCCAAGGTTGACACCTTATTTATCTTGTCTATGGGTACTGATATGTTTTATCTTTTGGTTTATGTTGATGATATCCTGCTTACGGGTAGTGACTTTACTATGCTTCACTATCTAATACAGTTGTTGAGCTTAAAGTTTAAGCTTCGCGACTTAGGGTGCGTTCACTATTTTTTAGGAATTAAGGTTTAGTCCACTAATATAGGTCTAATGTAATGACAACATAAGTATATTCTCGACATTCTTACTCGAGTTGGTATGACCTCTTGCAAACCTGTTGATACTCCTATTTCTACCTCTAAAGTTACCTTGTTGCCCGATTCCTTGTTTTTTGATCCTACACGGTTTTGTTAAATTATTAATGCTCTTCAATATCTCACCTTTATGAAGCCAGACATCTGCTTTGCTGTTAACAGAGTCTGTCAGTTTATGCATGCTCCTATAGATTCTTATTGGGCTATCATTAAATGCATTCTACGTTATCTTCATGGTATGACATCCTATGACTTACATATCACTCGCAGTTCCTTCTTTGCTTTACATGGTTTTATGGATGCAGATTGGACAGGTAGTACTGATGATCACAAGTCTACGGGTGGTTACCTTGTTTTCTTTAGTCATACACTGATTTCGTGGAAATCAAGCAAGCAACGCATAGTTGCTCGCTCCACTACCGAGGCTGAGTATAAAGCCTTAGCAAACAACACTATTGAGGTTATTTAGCTTCAGTATTTATTAACAGATATGCAGATCCCTTCTGCCTCTGCTCCTACTTTTGGTGTGATAATCTTGGTGCTACTTATTTGTCTGCGAATCCTATCTTTCATGCTCATACTAAACATGTTGAAGTTGTTTATCATTTTGTATGAGACAAGGTTGCGAAGAAAGAGATTCAAATTTGTTTTATCTCTTCTTCAGATCAGCTTGTAAATGTCTTTACTAAGCCGCTCCCTACTGCTTCATTGACTGCTTTTCGATTCAAGCTTCGAGTCGATCCTCCACCCTCAGCTTGAGGGGGCATATTATGGAATGTGTGTGTGTGTGTGTGTATAGGAAATATTCTAGTGTTGTAATCTCTACCTTTACTATTGTATATTGCCCTATATATATAAATAGGAAATGTTAACTAACTAATAGGTTAAGCCTCCTATTTCTTCTCAACTTTAAGTTGTCAAATGTTGTAGGATCTAGTTTGATATTACACTTTAATAGGTTTGAAACTAGTTAAGAATTGAAAACATCCCTTTAACCATTTGTTTGACTTCTAAAGTGTTTTTTATTGTCTAAATAACAAATTTTATATAAACCACACATTTTTCTTACATTTAGAGATTTTTTAAAAATCTTGCCTTGTTTTTTTTAAGAACGATGAGAGTTTTATAAATCAATTGTTATAGCTAATGAAAACATGGCTTAACAAAGAAGAGAAATTAAAATCTCAAACGAGTCAGAAAACTTACTTATAAAAACAAAACTCTTTATCATAATCATATTTAAACAATCTCAGAATAAAAGGCTATAATTATGCAACTAATAGGGTGTTTGAGAATGTGGTAATAGTTGTTTTTCAAAGTGTTTTTCACTTGAAAATGCATTAAAATAATATTTGTTTTCAATTTTTAAAAATTATTTTAGACATCAACACATCAAAATGATCCAAAAATATACAAAAACTTAATTTAAATAAAAAATTAATTTTTGATGAAACGTTGTTTGGGCCGCATTCCCAAATGACGCCTAAGAACTAATTGCTTGGCTAAATGATTCGCATCATGATTTTTCTCTCTATGAACATGCTAAAAAAACATAGAAGGAAGCAGAGTGCATACAGTGAAAATATCATTGATTCACCTTGCAAGCACCATGGACACATGATGTTTTTTTTTTAATCCAAGTAATAGCATTGTAAGAATTAAACTCCATAATCAATTGATTTGAAAAGGCATAGTTGTAATCAATACTCAAAACTATGCTTTTTGAATTGCCAAGACCTCAACCTCATTGGAGTCCATATTACTTGTAGAACAAGAGAAAATACAAGGAAAGTTTCCATCATGATTTCTTAAAACTCCACCCATTCATAAAGGTTCTAAATTATCATTTGCAGAAGCGTTAATATTCCATTTTTGCATATCTATAGTTGAAGGTATCCAAGATGAATCAGTTTTTATATTTGTCTTATTAGTCCACATTAAATGACCATGTGATGAACATAGTAAATCTAACCTAGTATAGTAGTAAAACTCATATCATTACATTTTGCGCAAATTACAACTCAATAAATAAGGGAATGATAAACATCATCTTATTATTTTTCTTCCTCATTAAAATCATATTATTTTGAGCATTCTAAACATAATAGACTATACCAAAAAAGAACAAACACCACATCTTTTGTTTTACCTAGATCCAAATACTATGCCATTCTATTAAAAGAAAAAAAATTCATATAGTGACTATCAAAGAAGCATCTCAATCTAAAAACTTAAGCTATTAGGTGAGGTCCTAAGAATAGTTCTATATCATTTTCTAATATACCCCTTCAAGTGAAAGCTCTTTGGGCTTAAAACTTGCACATGCAAGCCAACATGACCTTGTGCTTGATTTTATTAATTAGAATAGGGGTTGTGAGATTTGAACTTGTGACCACTTGGTCAACAAGCTTTTGATACCATGTCAAAGAACCATCCTAACCCTAAAACTTAAGGTATTAGGTGAGGTTCCAAGAATAACTTTATATTATTCTCTAATATAGACTGAGAAAAGACCTAGTGCTGTCCTAACCAATCTACCAACTAAGACCATATATTTATTCAAGATATATATGACCGTTTATACAAGATATCAAGCCATAATTGAAACTATACCTTTGGTGGAACATTATAGTATTTAACCATATATTTAAACTATAATACCTTTTTTTTTTCCAGGATAGATCCCATAACCAAACCCTCTCTACCTTTCATCCCAGTAAGAAACTTCTAAGCTATTTGACTAAGTTTTTGAGTACCCACATTATCATAACCTAAATTTGGACCCTATATTTTTTATGATTAAAAAAATAGAAAAAAAAAAATAAAAAATATATCTTTTTAGTACATTTAGTTAATTTTAATCGTTTTGTTATTTTAATCATTTTTATTTATTTTATGTTAAAAATAATAAATAATATATAGCTAGGGTTGAAATTGGACCAATAATTTAGTATCACAGGAAAAAAATTGAGATTGGGTGATTTGGGTCATCAATAATGATTAAATTGAAGAGAAGTTAAAGAAAAAAGACTTAATTTGACCTTAATTTGGCTAAGATTAGAAAAGTCAAAGAGCCAAGGATGAATTCAAAACACTTGACAAAATTAAAAAGTCCATTAAGGATTTATTTAAAGAGTATATCAAAATTGGGAGTTAAATTGGTCAAAATTGCATGATTTCGGGAACCAAAGATGAAATTACAATAAGTGGTTAAATCTAGAAGTCTAAACTAATTCAATTAGGGAAGCATTTAAAAGAAAAACAAAGATTTATGACAACTTGGTTGAAATTGAAAGAATCTGGAAACCAAGGACTAAATTAAAAATGGCTAATTTGAAAAATCAATTAAGACATTAAATTGAAAGATAATTCATGATTTAAAACCATATTTGAGTAAAATCAGAAAAAATCAAAAGCTAAGGATTGTAATGAAACATAGGACATATTTCAGGGACTAATTGATTTTTTTTTAACTTTGTTTAAAACCCATTTTTTTCAATCCAATCATTTCACTTCAATTTCTTCCGTTTGAGTCCAATTGAATTAACTTAATTCAATTTAGTCCTTAATTAATTCGTATTCAGTTTCCCTAATTGTTCAAAATCCTAGATGATTGTTCTCAATCAATTATCCAACAAATTCTAGCTAAATTGATTTACTATTATCATATGTATGTAGCATCGCGACGATCATCTTCCTAGATTAGGATTTTTGGTATGGTGTGGAAAGAATAAGAAAATCATTTCCTTTATATCATTAATAATGATAATGTGTTTCTTCGCATGATCGAGTGTAGCTGACAAAGCCTTGAAATGAGGGAGAATCTCTAAAGATAGATTTGGTCTAAAAGGATGAACCTAGCCGTATCAGCTAAAGAGATGTTAAATATCATTAGCAAAGGATTACTGTAACGGTTTTCTTCAAGAATCTAGGAAATGCTGTCATATTAGGGTTGCATGGCCCAAATTAAGGGACAACTTCATGGATATATAAGTTCCTGTAATGGTTGCTAGAAATGTGCAAGAGTTGTTTGATAAGATTATACGAATTAAGAGAAATTTATTGAGAAAAACATTGAGCATATAATGATGAGCCTTTGCTTTAATCATTGAGATACATGTCTAGATGACTTGAAAATTCCATGAAGGTTGATGATAACATATGCTTAAAGAATATGGTTCAATTAGGGGCAACATCATGACTTATTGACAATCTAAGATATGGTCGACACTAGAAATCTTTTGATGATTGTTGGCAGGATGCACACAACTAATCAAAGGGCAGTTCTTGAGAGAATCCAAGTAGTGAATGATTTATTAATCTCCTTTAATAAACAATGAGAGCAATAGTCATTGCAGACAGTCTAAGATGGGCACTGCACTTACATTTGAGTAGAGGACTAGCATACAATAAACTTGAATGACCTAGTGAATCAGGAAAATAAAAAAGGATTTGGATAGCAAGCAAAGACTCTCTACGACGATGGAGCATCAAAGAAGGGGGGCTATGTTTAAAACAAGTAAGGATGCATGCATGCCATCCAACCCCAAAGCATTGTATATATGTTTTTTTAATTTTTCACGAAGATCCTTAATGAAATCCAACAAGATGTTGAAGAATCTGAGTTGACAAAGAAAGAATCATTGAGCTATGATAGCAGGGAATCTTAGTTTTTAAAACCCTGATATCAGGAAAAATCTTCAGGTCAACCCAACAATCAGGAAGCACCAAGTTCAAACCCCATTATCGGGAAACTTTAGGTTAGCCCTACAATCAGGAAGCATCGAGTTTCCAAACCCTGCTATCATAACCCATTTCTAGGTTATTCTCCAAAATTTACTTTTTTTTTCTTATAAGAAAGCAAAACAAAAAGGCCATAATAACAGGAAAACCGACAATGTGGCAAAAGGAGGCCGAAGAAGATCCTAGGCACATATAGAAAAAACAGGCTGAAATTTTGGTCAAATTAGAAGCTTAATCATACCTTATTTTGCCCAAGACTGGAAAGACAATGCAGATTCAAGGTCAAATTAAATTATTATTAGATGCATCTGCATAAAAATTAAGCCTATAAAAATAATTAGATTTTTAATAGGGCAATTTGATTTCATCATGGGCCAAATTGAAACTTCGATTATGTTTAAGAATTAATTTAGGTCAAATTAAATGATTTAATTAAGTGCAAGGACTTAGTTATACTTTAAATGAGTCAAATTAATTTGATTAGGGATTTAATTGGTGAAAAATTAAGTTTGAGAGCCCAATTTGGGCTTAATTAAGAAGATTGGAATTTTAGAGGACTAAACTTAATTTTTTTACAAAGTCAATTAATTGAAATCAGGGGTAAAAGTGCAAGAAAATCAAAGTTTAGGGTCAATTAGGGGTTAAAATGAAGAAATTCGCAAGCAAACACCTTTTTGGAAAAGGCACCAAATTCTAGGGATTTAATTGATTGAAATCAGGGGTGAAATTAAAGAGAATTGAAAGTTTAATGGTCAATTGAGGGTCAATTTGCATAAATCCAAGACTAAGGACCAAAATGAAAAAGGCACTGAAATTCGAGGTTGATGTTAAAGTTCAGCAGGGGCGAAATTGCATTAAATCAAAAGTTTGGGATCAATCAGAAGTGCAATTAAAAGAAATCAAAAGCTGAAGGACTAAATTAAACTTTGATCAAATCCCTAAATTAAAGCCAAAACAACGTTGTTTTGAAGATAAAAAAAAGGATAGACTAGACAACTCGTCGTCTGGTTACTATTCATCACCCCTTCCTTACGTGTCGTTAAAGGCATTTAATGCTTCTTCTCCCTACTAAATCGGGGAAACCATACATTACTATGATAACTTGAGATTGGAATACACCATAGAGTAGGTCTTGTCAACCAATTTCCCCTACAGCCGCCGTCCTAGAGAAGCCAACTTAGGCAGCCTTTAGCTGCCAACTTTTTCAGCCCATGATGACAACTTTGAACCAATAATTGGATCACTCCGGTTTGAATCGAGGGCTAAGATTGGTCCCTAATAAAGACAAAGTGTCCCTCTTCCACTCCTTATAAATAGGGGTGGATTCTAGGCATTGAGGATAAAGAAATCAGAGGTCAAATTTGGAGAAAAACAAGCTCTCCCCTAGTTTTTCTGCCATTATCATATTTCTCCTCCTCTGCCGCCATGACCTCGACTTCTACATCCATCAACTACCTCGCCATCGGCTTCTCCATCGAAAGCTTCACCACAAGCCACCAGCACGACCACCATTCGATCACCTCTACATCAGGAATAACCATTGCAAATGTTTTCCTCCCTGCTGCAAACCTTTATTCCAGCAAACATTTGTGGGTCCCACGTATGTTTTTGGGCTATAGACTTATACTGTAAGATACAGACCCAACATTAAAAAATATCTGGTTTTCTCCAAAACTTTTAAAAAAGAAAACAATTCAAAAATTTCAACAAAACAAATTCAAAAATATATTTAAATTCAATTTCTTCTTTCCCAAGACAAAAACAATATGTTTTTTTTATCTTTGTGCATACGGCCAAATCCTAAAGGTTTTTCATGCATATTTTAGAAAAAGAGGATAAAATTGGTTTTTATCATATTTCAAAAAATACAAAATGGATATCATAACTAATTTATGATTATCTATTAGGCTTTGGGCAAAATGTAAAAAATCCTTCAACAACTATATTGTTTAATTAATATTTAGGGTGTTTGGATTTAACTGTAGACTTGAATACTTGGGGGATAAAATTACACTGTAAACTATACCCTCAAGTATTAAAGTTACAAATTCCAAATAAATGCGATGCTAAAATTTAAACCTTAGAATGATTAGGATTTAACCCGATAAGGTGGAGACTTCCTCACGAAGGGAGATCTACCTTTGACATTAGAAAAAGATCAACAAATAAAAACATGACTTAGAACAACATTCAAATAACAATGCAGCTTACCATAGGTAGAGTACACTAGGGGTGATGCATCTTCTCCTTGCACAACTAGTCCCTTACCCGAACTCTCACAAACCATTAGATTTCCTAGTGACCATAACACTAGGTGGCGACTCCTGAACCTTATAATCATAGTTTTATGATTAAATCCAAAACCTCTTTTCACCATCACTTAGGAGGCAGATCCATCATTCAACGTCTTGTATGTCACAACACCTACAATCAGGAAGCACCAACTTTTAAAACCCTGCAATCAGGAAGCATCAAGTTTTTAAACCCCACTATCAAGAAGTATCAGTTCAACACTGCAATCAGGAAGTACCTAGTTTTCAAACCCCACAATTAGGAAGTATTAGGTCAACCCTATAATCAGGAAACACCAAGTTTTCAAACCCCGCAATCAGGAAGTAACATAAATTTTAGTTCTAGTTAAAAGAAATCGCTAGGTTGGGATTTCAGGTTAACCAAGCTGAAGAAAAATTTTGGTTCTAGTTAAAGGAAATCGCCAGATTAGGATTTTAGGTTGGACCAAGATGAAAGCAAAAGTTTTGGTTATAGTTAAAGGGAATCACTAGATTGGGATTTCAGGTTCACCGAGTCGAAGACAAAGACCAAACTTCTGGTTAAAGGGAATCACGAGATTGAGATTTCAAGTTGACCAAGCTAAAGAGAAAGACAAGGTTTTAGTTAAAGGGAATCATTGGAATTTCAGGTTGACCGAGTTGAAGATAAAGATCAAGGTTCTGGTTAAAGAGAATTGCCAAGATTAAGATTTCAGGTGTACTAAGCTGAAGACAAAAATGATGATTTTGGTTAAAGGGAATCACTATATTGGTATCTCAAGTTGACCGAGCTAAAGAAAAAGACCAAGATTGTGGTTAAAGGGAATAGTCAGATTGATATCTCAGGTTGACCAAGCTGAAGATAAAATTTTGGTTTTGGTTAAAAGGGATTGCCATATTGGAATCTCAGGTTGATCGAGCTGAAGACAAAAATTTTGGTTATGGTTAAAAGGAATCATCAAATTGAAATTTCAGGTTGACTGAGTTAAAGGCAGAAATTTAGGTTCTAGTTAAAGGGAATCTCTAGATTGGGATTTCAGGTTAACCGAGCTACTTACAAAGATTTTGGTTCTAATAAAAGGGAATCGTCAGATTGAGATTTCAGGTTAACTAAGTTGTCGCATGAAATTTTGGTTCTAAGGGAACTGCTGAGATGTTGGATTTCAAGTCAACTAAACTGAAAAAAAAAAGTCACCAAGATGGCACAATTCATTTCCCGATGGAAATATTTGAATCATAATTTTGATTGAAGGGGATTATTACAAAGATAGAGTTTCAAGTCAACCGAGCTAAAGTTCTAAGAAGATTAGGTTTGAAGAAAAATTTGTGTGTGTTTACAAACTAACTACGCAAAGCCCTTGATGAGTCTTTGCTCCGTAAATATTATAAAGAGGGGGCATCTGTTATAACCCAATTTTGACCCCTTATTTTTCTAAATATTTTCAACATAAAAAAAATAAAAAAAATATGTTCTTGATATGTTTGCATTATTTTTAGTGACGTCTCAAAAGAATTCAAATTTCAAATTTCTTTTCAACGCTTTTAGCTTTTAAAGCGTCATTTTCAAAATTATTGATTTTTCTCATTGAGTCGGCTTTGATTTTGCCTTTTTTTAAAAATAAAAATACAAAAAAATAAGAAAAATAAAAAATATTTGGAAAAAGGTACCAAAATGGAAAGGAAGAAAACAAGAGACTAAAGTGAATTTAGGTTGCTTGTTGGACTAATCAATTGGGAAAGAAGATGACATTTTTTACCTATAAAAAGGTGTTTATCTCACACAAGAGAGGGGGGAGAGGAAAAAAAAAGAATAACATAAAATTTTCACTCTCTCCCACACAAAAAAAAACCCTAACCTATTTTCTTTATACCTACCCTCTAGCCACCACACAAAAAAGGGACCCACATCGTCCTCTCCACCGTAACTCCTCTCCATTAACACCTAAGCTTTCTTCTAATGATGATCCCTCCTCCACAAACAATCATAGTTGTCAACACACTTACACCAGTTAAACCATCAGTCTTTCTACATCAACAACACATTATAGCTCATTCCAACCACCACGACTCGTGAGCACAATTATACACAACCACACCAACTCCCCACGATACACGAAGACCACCATGACACTACTATGTAGTAGTAGGACTGGTAGCAACGAGCTACTACCATCCATCATCAACCCTGGCTCTCCATCACAACCCCTTTGCCACCGCAAATGCCAGTAGCTTTAAAGGCCAACTAGTAGCCACGGACACCAATGACAGCAGAAGCTTCTTCGTTGGTCATTGCTGAGAACCACCTTAATAATGGCAGTCTCTAAACTTTGAACCCATTCCATAGTACACCCTAGTTCACACCAATAATCCCTCTCCTACTCAACTTGTCGCTGGCTGAATTAATCAGTCTCTTAAACCCCTAAATTGCAATTTCCCTCTCCCAATCACTACTAAAAAGAAAGGAAACTAGTCAATATCTCTCCATTAGTTTCAATTGCACAAGGCAACGTTCAATCCCTCTCTCGGCCTCCACTGCCAACTCAGATCTTTCATAATTGGCCATAACCTTCACCCTTTTTATCCCTTATTAGTCACGGTGGCAGCCTCATTACAGAGGAGAATGCGAAGAAATAAGGGGAAACTGAAAGCCATTAAAGAGGAAGATAGAAAAAATTGAAGCTTTGAAAGGCTAGATCTCTATTCTTAAGCAGTGGTGGGCGTCACCGCCAGTCTAGAGGTGAAGAGGAGACAAAGGAGCATCGAATCCACCAGCTCACGCTCCTCCAGCAGTGGCGCGTGAATCCACATGTCGACAATATTGGTGGCTCATGGTACATGTGCTGCCACTACGCCAGAGGTCTTTCAATGTCTATTTTAGTATATCCTAGACATTTCAAACGCTTTGGATGATCGATCTATAAACTCAAACCTTTTTTGGACAAATTGCTATAACACTGTGAATTTTTTGGAACCAAATGCTTATTATTTTGTATAATATTTAGACTGTTTGGACACTATTAGTTTGGTTTGATGTCTATTATTTTATTATTTTGAAATGATGTGTTTATTTGTGTTGAATTGTGAGATTATTTTTTGGACATTACGTTGGTGCATGAGTTATATTTGGATTTATTTTGATTCATTTGAATTAACATGAAATTTGATTGAAGTAGGTGAAATTAATAAAATCTATGTAGATGTTTGACATTGTTTGGTTTTGAGTTGATGAAAAATAATTTGTTTTGAATTGATATATTGGTTAAAATAGCCTTGATAAAAACATTTTATTTGCGTCTTACCAGATACGTCCTTCGTCAATTTTTTCATAATTTTTTAATTTTTGAAAAAATCATTTTGAAATTAATTTTGAATTCCCCACTCTTTTTTTCTACCCTCACGTGTTTAATATTTAGAATTGTGACCTATACACAAGATATGTTTTCGGTATTAAACGAATCATTTTTCCTCCACAAAAAAAAAATATAACATAAAATCTTTTTTAAAAAAATACAAAGGATTTGAGCATCTTTTTTAAAGAAAATTTAAAATAGTTTAGCATGTTTTGTTTTTAAAAATATTGCTTGGATTTTAGAACAAATTTGTAAAATTCCAAATGATTTTGGTCTACATTTCAAAAATACTAAAACATTTTTTTTAATATATGAGATTATGAACTTATACGTTAGGTTTTAAACCTGATAAGATAAGAACCTCCTTACCGATGATGACTTTTTTTCAACCTTAAACAAACAAATAGTTAGAAAACACAATATTTTCTTAGTTTATATCAGATAAATAAATAATACAACTTACCTCAGGTAAGGCGTATTAGTGCTAATACCTTCACTTTATGCAATCAGTCCCCTTACTTAAACTCTAAGACCAGTTAGGGTCATAGTAACCAAAATACTAGGTGACGACTCTCATTCCCTTTTTTCTATTGATAAAGAGCAAGAATTCCTTATCCTTTCCACTTGCATCATTCCCAACTATTCTGATCCGGAAAGATGATCGTCGTGGCGCCGTATATGTGTGATACTGATAATATGAGTACTTTTAGATTTTTTTTTATATGTGTGATACTGATAATATGAGTACTTTTAGATTATTTTTTTTATGTGTGAGACATTTATCCTTTCTATGATGACCAGTCTTTGTATCTAAAGCTTGGAAATGAATTAAGATCAAAATTTTCAAAAGTAAAAGAGGTTGACGTGGAACATGAAATAAAGTCAGAAGCCTAAACAAATCTAATTAATACGAACATGAAATAAAGTCTACAAAAAAGCCTAAACATGTCTAATTAATAAGCCTAACAAAAACAACGACAATGGATGATCCAATCATTGGATCAGACTAAAATTGTTTTAGGAGATTCTACGAATATTTTTTAATGTGAAATGATTTGTCATTATTGGACTGTTGGATTTCTAAAAATTAGGCCCATAAATTGTTATGTTGCCTATTTTAGTTATTTTTCAAAATATTTTTGAATTTTAATTAGTTTTTTTCTACTTAGATCTCGACTCTTAATTAGGTTGACTTTAGGACTTCTATATAAATAGTTAACGTGCTTTTTTTTAATTATTATTCAGTTTATTAAAACATTTTTATAAAATATCAAATATTTTTTATATT
>Ga0307507_10007058_pt1 | contig 16632 bp, 2 predicted proteins | sample 7_EM_MG_FD_207223 | JGI IMG/M metagenome (GOLD analysis project Ga0307507, IMG submission 207223) | Populus trichocarpa ectomycorrhiza microbial communities from riparian zone in the Pacific Northwest, United States - 7_EM | ecosystem: Host-associated > Plants > Roots > Unclassified | place...
ATAAAATAAATCTATTAAATAAAATAAATCTATTAAATAAAATAAATCTATTAAATAAAATAAATCTATTAAATAAAATAAATCTATTAAATAAAATAAATCTATTAAATAAAATAAACCTAGATAAAATTTAATAATAATAATAATAATAATATTTATTGCTTAACGTCCGAGTTAGATCCCTATTAGGCCTATATAGACTACTCCTTATATATATATTGGGAGAAAACTCTTTTAAGAAAACCCTGTAATCTATCTCCCTACCTTTTAGGACTTACCTATAAGGCATTTATAAGTTACCTATAGTGCTTTACTACCTTACCTTTTAACCTCTTTAGGAACTATTACTGCTATAATAAGCCTATAGACGCGCTAGTATTGCAAACTTAATTCTACTATTATGGAGTTATTAGGAGGTGTTTATTACTTACCTTATTACCTTTTATTACCATTTCCTTTATAACCTAAAACTGTTAATGTGGGCAAGCGGAGGTAGGAGGACAATATGGTAAACAATATAGTAAACTAAGTAAAGTAGATAAACTTAATACGATTAATAATATCTATCTATAGGGGATTAAGTCTCTATATACCTAGAAGACCTTAGTTCCGGAATATCTACATTCTGGCTTATATTCTAATACAACCTAATATATTACTTAATACGTTACCTAATACGTTACCTAATATATATCTAATATACGTCTAATACACGACCTAATATACGTCTAATATAGGCCGCTTATGCTGTATATACGCTTTACTGGAGCTTACTGTCTACTTATACTTCTAATACCCTTAGGCCTTAAACTGGTTAACCCCTAAAGCCTTAGATATGGATTATATGCTAAAGATCTACAGATTAGTTATATTTTCTTATAAAATAGATTAGCTGGTATTTCTCTAGTAAAAATTGGACTCTATATTATCTTGTTTATTCTATATAGGTATTATAGGCTTTCTTTAGTGTCCTGCAGTTCTCTGCGGCTGTTAGCCTATATATAATTAGGTTTATATTATTAATAAAGCCTATTTCCTAAGTCGCCCCTTTCTTAAAGGTGTTAAGCAGGTTGCTTATAAAGAAGAGAAAGAGTATAGGTAATAGAGGTAATCCTTATAGTATTCCTATTATAACTGTAATAGGGGGGCTCTAGTATCTATTAAAGACTAGTAATATTTCTTTCTGGCCTATAAATTTTTAAATAAACTAAATAATCCATTTTAGGAAGCCCTTTGCCCTAAGGATATATAGGAGACGCTTATAGGTATATTATTATAGGCGCTACTAATATCTAGGCTAAGTATTAATACTATAAAGTCCTTTCGTATAGCCCATGCGGTTTTAATAGTAGTAGCGAGTAGTATAAGTGCTAATAGCGTTAAGCGATTCTTTCTTGCCCCTATTTGGCTTTATAGTAGTAGGGTATGTTCCTCTACTATATCTACTATATAGTCTACTATAACCTTTTCTAAGATCTTGCTTAGGGTGTTTTCTAAGGTAATAGGGCGGTAGCTTCCTAGGATTAAGTAGTCTACTTTACCTTCTTTTTATAAGATAACTATTATTATAGATCTTCTAAGTTATAGGTAGTAGCCTATTATAAAACATACTCTGGCTATATCTGTAAGCTAAGGTGCTATAAGTGGTCTATAGGTCTTTAGGGCTTTATTTAGGATCCCATCTAGTCCTAGTACTATATTATTTAAAAGGCAGCTAATAGTTCTAGCTATTTCTTTAGTTATTATATTGCTGTTAACCCTTAGGCGAGTTACTAGTGTTTTACTAGTAATATTGCTAAGGTCTACTAGAGCCAGTTAAGGGAAAAATCTTTTTATAAGGATCTTTACCTTCTTATTATTATTACTTGTGGCTTATAGTTTGCCTACTCTTTATAGGGGTAGTAGGTGTAGATCTTCTACTAAGTATTCTACCTTTTTCTTTACCTATTTTGCTATGGTCCAAAGGCCCTTATTATATAGGAGACTTAGATTAGTAGTATATTTATTTATAAATTATCTTTAGTTATTCCTTACTTCTTTTCTTAGGGTATTCTTTAGCTAGTTTCTTATATCTTTATATTATCTCTTATCCTTAGAATTGTGGCTACTTATATATTTCCTCCTTACTCGTCATTAGCCGGCTATAAGGGCCGCGTACTATATGGACTATATATATCGCGTGCTATGCTTCTAGAGGTCACGCCTATTATATATAGCAGTTGTCTGGTTAACCATGACGTATAGATCTAGCATTTAGGCCACTAGAGAAACCAAGAAAGGCCCCCCTAAATTACTCCTTAAACTACTCTAAAAGGTCCAAACAGCCTGCCTTAGGAGTATAACAGGCGGGTATAAGCGAACGGCCATAGTACTGCTTAAGAAGGAAGCCAATATTCCCCCCCTATAACTATATATTGAAGCCGATGTAATGCAAAGGGTGCAAAAGGAATGTAACTCTAATATTATAAAGTATATCAAGACACGCCTAAATAAACTATGGAGGGACCCTAGGGTGCCCTATAGGAGAAGGAACCAACAACCCCAAAGTAGGGAAGATATATTAGGAAAACAGGTAAAGAAAGTAGAAGAAGAATAGTGCGGCGCTAGGGCCTAGGCCCATATAGAGAAGAAAGGGAGACGCGTAAAAGACTAGTAAAGACAATAGTAAGGGAGAGAAAGGAGCCAAAGTAGAGTATAAAAAAGTACTGGAAAACTATCTACTGTAATATAATACTGGTTGGACCGACACTGGAGAGATAAATAGGAGTTAAAGGTATAAAGGTAGACTTAGGTAAGGGGAACCTAAGCTATAGCATAGGTAATGCTATGGGGGGTAAATACCCAAGGGCTCTAAAAGGGCCTAATAAAGGCAGAAAATATAATAGCAACACTTTTAAGGACAGGAATAATAGGACTAAAAGATTGGCTTTACTGGGTAGGTGTCCTAGTGGATAGCCTAAGGTGCGAATATAGCTGGCTAAGATAGACACTAAAATATATAATACTGTTATGCCCCTTACGCACTAGCTAAGAAGCAATGATCTTAGCAGCTGGTATAGAAAACTATAATACACTGCTTTTAATATAGAAAGGCCTTAAGGCGGCTACCTGGTAGCTTATTGGCTAAAATATGCTAGACCAGTTCTAGGTTGCAAAGGAAATAGCAATAGAAAGTAAAGGGGTGAGTAATAGGCGCCCCCTAATAACTCTATAGGAGTAGAGTATAGTATATAATACTAGCGCGTCTGTAGGTTTATTATGGCAGCAGTAGTTCCTAAGAAGGTTAAAAAGTAAGGTAGTAGAGCACTCCTAGTGACTTATAGGTGACTTATAAGTAAGCCCTAAAAGGCGGGGAGATGGATTATGGGGTTTTCTTAAATAGAGTTTTCTCCCTATATATATATAAGGAGTAGTCCGCGTGGGCCTAATAGGGATTTAAATCGGACGTTAAGCAATAAATAATAATAATATATATATCGCGTGTAGGGGCCTAGTTTTAAAACTAGGTAGTACTCTTTTAGCCTACTTTTAATTACTGCCTAGATCCTTTTTAGTCTTTAATTAATTTCCTTAGGGGTAGCTAATAAGCCTTACTTATTTGGTATTAAGTGGATTTCTTCTAGGTCTTAAAGTTGTTATTTAATTATATTAAGGAAGCTATTTATGTTAAGCTTCCTTATTATATATCTTTTACTATTTAGTTGCGCCTTAATATCTAGATCTAGTTGTATTTAGATAGGGATATAGTCTAAAGTAAGTATCTATTTTTCTTTAGGGGAGCACCTTTTAAGTCTCTAGTATAGGTTTTTATCTATAATTATAAGGTTAATTATACTTTTAATAGTGCCCTATTGCTATATAATTGCACCTGGGGGGGTAGCTAGCTTAAGGCCCCCATTATCTATAGCTCTTAGTAGGCACTCTGCCTATTAATTGGCAGTAATATAGATGCCCCCCTACCATAGGTGGTAGAGGTTTATGTCTTCTAGTAGAATAGACTTTGCGTGTTTAGTTTCTAGTAAGCTTATTATAGATATAATGTTCTCTATCTATGCTACCCCTTTAACCCTAGGGTTATAGATATTAATGATTTGTACTAGTCCCCTATATATTTGGATAGTTATAACTGTAATATCTGGGTTAACTGCCTGCTATAATTATAAGGCAAGGCTGATATTTTTGCTAATTATAAAGTATACGTATATGGCTGCTTTTGGTTTATATAGGAGCTAAAATCCTTAAGGGCAGTATGTTAATTATATATTATTATTTATTGCTTAATATTTAATTCGGATCCTTATTGGGCCTATGCGGACTACTCCTTATATATATATAGGGAGAAAACTCTATTTAAGAAAACCCCGTAATCCGTCTCCCTGCCTTTTAGGGCTCGCTTATAAGTCGCCTATAAGTCACTAGTGGTGCTCTACTACTTTACTTTTTAACCTCTTTGGGAACTACTGCTGCTGTAACAAACCTACGGACATGCTAGTATTATACACTATACTCTACTCCTGTAGAGTTATTAGGGGGTGCCTATTACTCGCCCCTTTGCTTTCTATTACTATTTCCTTTATAACCCGGAACTAGTCTAGTATATTTTAGCTAATAAGCTACCGGGTAGCCGCCTTAAGGCCTTTCTATATTAAGAGTAGTATATTATAGTTTTCTGTGCCAGCTGCTAAGAGCATTGCTTCTTGGCCAGTGCGTAAGGGGCATAATAGTATTACGTATTTTGGTGTCTGTTTTAGCTAGCTATATTTACACCTTAGGCTACCTACTAGGATACCTACCTAGTAAAGCCAATATTTTAGTCCTATTATTCCTATCCTTAAGAGTGTTGTTATTGTATTTTCTGCCTTTGTTAGGCCCTCTTAGAGCCCTTAGGTATTTACCCCCTATAGTATTACCTATACTATAGCTTAGGTTCCCCTTGCCTAAGTCTACCTCTATACCTTTAACTCCTATTTGTCTCTCTAGCGTTGGTCTAACCAGTATTATATTGCGGTAAATAGTTTTCTAGTACTCTTTTATGCTCTACTTTGGCTCCTTTCTCTTCCTTATTATTGTCTTTGCTGGCCTTTTACGCGTCTCCCTTTCTCCTCTATATAGGCCTGGGCCCTAGCGCTGTACTATTCTTCTTTTACTTTCTCTATCTATTTTCCTAATATATCTTCCCTACTTTAGAGTTGTTGGTTCCTTCTCCTATAGGGCACCCTAGGGTCCCTCTATAGTTTGTTTAGGCGTGTCTTGATATACTTTATAACATTAGAGTTGCATTTCTTTTATACCCTTTGCATTACATTGGCTTTAATATATAGTTATAGGGGGGGAATATTGGCTTCCTTCTTAAGTAGTGCTGTGGCCGTTTGCTTATACCCGCCTGTTATACTCCTAAGGCAGGCTGTTTGGACCTTTTGGAGTAGTTTAAGGAGTAATTTAGGGGGGCCTTTTTTGGTTTCTCTAGTGGCCCAAATGCTAGATCTATACGTTATGGTTAGCTAGATAACTACTATGTATAATAAGCGTGACCTCTGGAAGTATGGACCCTATATAGAATTAACAATCCTGGATATAGTGATATACTGTGCTTGGCCCTTACGGGCCGCTTGCGCCGTATATACGCTCTACTAGAGCTTGCTGTCTACCTATACTCCTAATACCCTTAGGCCTTAAACCGGTTAACCCCTAAAGCCTTAGATATAGATTGTATGCTAAAGATCTATAGATTGGTTATGTTTTCTTATAAAATGGATTAGCTGGTATTTCTCTAGTGAGAATTGGACTCTATATTGTTTTGCCTATTCTATATAGGTGTTATAGGCTTTCTCTAGTGTCCTATAGTTCTCTGCGGCTGTTGGCCTATATATAATTAGGTTTATGTTATTAACAAAGCCTATCCCCTAGGTCGCCCCTTCCTTAAAGGTATTAAGTAGGTTACTTATAAAGAAGAGGAAGAGTGTAGGCGATAGAGGTAATCCTTATAGTATTCCTATTATAACTGTAATAGGGGGGCTTTGGTATCTACTAAAGACTAGTAATGTTTCTTTCTGGCCTATAAATCCTTAAATAAACTAAATAATCTATTCTAGGAAGCCCTTTGCCCTAAGGATATATAGGAGACGCTTATGGGGTATATTATTATAGGCGCCACTGATATCTAGGCTAAGTATTAATACTATAAAGTCCTTTTGCATAGCCTATATAGTTTTAATGGTGGTAGTAAGTAGTGTAAGTGCTAATAGCGTTAAGCGATTCTTTCTTGCCCCTATTTGGCTTTGTAGTAGTAGGGCGTGTTCCTCTACTATGTCTACTATGTGGTCCGCTATAACCTTTTCTAAGATCTTGCTTAGGGTGTTTTCTAAGGTAATAGGGCGGTAGCTTTCTGGGATTAAGTAGTCTACTTTGCCTTCTTTTTATAAGATAACTGTTGTTATAGATCTTCTAAGTCGCGGGTAGTAGCCTATTGCAAAGTATGCTCTGGCTACGTCTACAAGCTAAGGTGCTATAAGTGGTCCATAGGTCTTTAGGGCTTTGTTTAGGATCCTATCTGGTCCTAGTACTGTGTTGTTTAAGAGGCGGCTAATAGTTCTAGCCATTTCTTTAGTTATTATGTCGCTGTTAACCCTTAGGTGAGTCACTGGTGTTTTACTGGTAATATTGCTAAGGTCTACTAGAGCCGGTTAAGGGAAAAATCTTTTTATAAGGATCTTTGCCTTCTTATTATTGTTGCTTGTGGCCTGTAGTTCGCCTGCTCTTTATAGGGGTGGTAGGTATAGATCTTCTACTAGACGTCCCGCCTTTTTCTTTACCCATTTTGCTATGGTCTAAAGGCCCTTATTATAGGGGAGACTTAGGTTAGTAGTGTGTTTGTTTATAAACTATCTCCAGTTATTCCTTGCTTCTTTTCTTAGGGTATTCTTTAGCTGGTTTCTTGTGTCTTTATATCGTCTCTCGTCCTCAGAATTGTGGCTGCTTGTATATTTCCTCCTTGCTCGTCGTTGGCCGGCTATAAGGGCCGCGCACTATGCGGACCATACGTGTCGCGCATAGGGGCCCAGTTTTAAAACCGGGCAGTGCTCTTCTAGCCCGCTTTTAATTACTGCCTAGATCCTTTCTAGTCTTTAATTAATTTCCTCGGGGGTAGCTAATGAGCCTCGCTTATTTAGTATTGGGTGGATTTCTTCTAGGTCTTAGAGTTGTTATTTAATTGTATTAAGGAAGCTATCTACGTTAAGCTTCCTTATTGCGTATCTTTTGCCATTTGGTTACGCCTTAATGTCCAGATCTAGTTGTATCTGGATAGGGATATGGTCTTGTTAATTATATATAGGTATTATAATACGGCTCTTATATAGTAAGAATATGGTGTTTCTCTAGGTCTAGACTGTCTAGTAGGGGCCTTACTAGATGGTGGTTCGTATTGCCGCAGTTATACTATATAATAGTTAAGTAGCGGACCCTTAGTAGGGGTCCTTTATCTCTCCTTTACTTCTTACTTCTTCTGTTTTTATTTTCTCTAAAATATTTAGAACTTCTATCTCCTATATTTACTCCCTGGCCACTACTTATTTTATATAGAGCTTTCTATTTTTGTGTCTTATGTTCCTACTAGCCTTTTTAAATCTAAGTCTGTTATTGCCTCTAGTTCTTCCCCCGTTCTTACCGGTTAGCTATATGCCCCTTATAAGCTAGCTATATATGTTATATTTACCGCATTAAATCTAATTTTTAATTATCCCGGCCTTAAACTTACCGTAGCTGTCTATAGGGGTCTTCCTACTAGGTGTCCTCTCCCTTGTGTCCTATATATCCCTTATGTCCCTATTTAGTCTGGTAATATTATACAGCGTCGCTTTTGGCCCATTAAGGCTTGGGATAGCTGGCTTAGCCCCCTAATATTAAAGGTAGGAAACGCTGGGAAGACACCTATATCCCCCTAGCTTATTACCTGTTGTTTCCATTTATATAACCTAGCGTGCAGTTGTTCCTATAGCTATTAAGCCCTTTTCTTCTGTCTCCTGTATTTAATGCAGTCTTCTCTCTCCCACACCTTATGTGTGCTTTGGTAACAGTTTGCGCATTTTGTTTAGTCTTGATTTATATATTGTCTTATATTATAGGGGCCTATACAGTGGCCACAGCACACCTGTGCTGCGTATGTAGATTGGGTGTGTCCCTATTATGCGCAGCAATAATATTGTTTTAGGCGTAGTCTGTAGTTATAGAGCCTTGTGTTATATATAAGGCCATTTATAATTATTCCTTTTTGGATAAGGAGTTTTTGCATTCCTAGTATATATACGCTGACGATAAGGGAGCTATGCGTTTGTCTATTATCTCCCTAGCAAGTCTCTAGCGCCCCTTATATTCTCTTATTGTTCTTATTATATACTTGGTTTGTATTTTCCTATTAAAGCTATTGGATCCAGGTAATTACAAGTCCTAGTATAAGGCGTTCCGTTTGTTTTACTATCTTCTATATAGTTGCTGTATTGTCCGTCTAGCGTCCCCTTTCTACCCTAAGGCTTATGGGAACCGATAGGACTTCAACTAGGTAATCTTCACAAAGCACTTTTATGCTAATACACTCTCCTAGCCTATCCCCTGCCTTTACGGCCCGTTCCTTTGCCTGTTGGTCCTTTAGGGTGACTCTAATATCTCCACTCCTAAGGTGTTGGACTGCGACGGCGTTGTGGACCTCCTTGCAAATCTCCGTAAGAACTTCTGTTTCTGATTATCCCCTAAGTTCCTCTGCCTTTTCTATATTTGGTCGTATTATGATTGTATACCCGGTTGTTATCTTTAGGGGGGTAGGTTCCCTATACTATAGGAGCGCAGCTACGGCGGCCTAGGTGCGGTTCGCCTATAGGGGGAAGGTTTTTGTTTATCTTTGATTTTGTTTAGCCGTTAGAGGATTTAATTAAGGGTTTACTGGAGGGGCGCCTAAGGTTCGCTAGACTGGAGCCATTCTGCTAGCTGCATTAAAGCATATTGATATACAATACCACTTTATTAGAGAACACGTAACAAATAATGCAATACAGCTAAGCCATATAAATACAAAAGAGCAGCTAGCTGATATGCTTACTAAAGCACTAAGTGGTCCTACCTTTAAGAACTTGGTTAGACAGATAAACTTACTACCAATAGAGAAATAAAATTAATTAGTAGACACTCTTTTCCTTCCTAAATCGGACCTTTTTCCCACTGGGTTTTGGCTATAGGATAAGGTTTTTATTAAGGCTGCTGGCTTACTTCTTGTCCATTAAATAAATAAAATTGAAAAAAAAAATTAATGAACAAAAACGATAAACAAATTAATAAACAAAATTGGTAAACAAAATATTGTAATACAATATATTGTTTATGGGGGCGTGTCGAGGATGAACTGGAAGATGTTGCTTATGTAAGTATTATAATGCTTATATAAGAACACCCTGGAAGAACCCTATCAGACCATATATCAGACCGTGTATCAGACGTATATTAGGTTGTATATCAGACGTGTATTAGATGTATATTAGGTAACGTATTAGGTCGTATCGGAATACAAGCCGGAATGTAGACATTCCGGAACTAGGGTCTTCCAGGTATATAGAGACTTAATTCCCCGTAGATAGACATTATCAATCGTATTAAGTTTATCTACTTCACTCAGTTTACTATATCGTTCACTATATCGTCCTCCTACCTCCGCTTGCCTATATTAACAGCCGCAGCATACCTGTACTATGTATATAGATTAGGTGTGTCCTTATTATATATAGCAATAGCATTATTCTAGGCGTAGTTTATGGTTATAGAGCCTTATATTGTATATAAGGCCATTTATAATTATTCCTTTTTAGATAAGGAGTTTTTGCATTCCTAGTATATATATACTAATAATAAGGGAGTTATATATTTAACTAGTGTCTGTCAATGATGAACTCTGATGTTGCTTATGTAAGCATTATATAAGGACACCCTGGAAGAATCCTAGTGTATCAGATAGTATCAGCCAGTATATTAGCTAGTATATCAGCTAGTGTATCGGCTAGTGTATTAGCTAGTGTATCAGGTAATGTATTACCTAGTGTATTAGGTAATGTATTACCTAGCGTATCAGGTAACGTATCAGAATATAAGCCGGAATGTAGACATTCCAGAACTAGGATCTTCTAGGTATATAAAGACTCAATCCCCTATAGATAGACATTATTAATCGTATCAAGTTTATCTACTTCACTTACTTCACTATATCATTCACCCTGTCGTCCTCCTACCTCCGCTTACTACTTTTACAGTGTCTCCCTAGCGAGTTTTTTAGCAACTCTTATATCCTCTTATTATTTTTATTATATACTTAGATTGCATTTTCTTATTAAAGCTATTAGATTTGGGTAATCTTAAGTCCTGGTATAAGGCGTTCTATATATTTTACTATCTCCTATATAGTTGCTGTATTGTTTGCCTAGCGTCCCTTTTTTACCCTAAGGCTTATAGGAACTACTAGGACTTTAACTAGGTAGTCTTTATAGAGCACTTTTATGCTAATACGTTCTCCTAGCCTATCCCCTACCCTTATAGCTTATTCCTTTACCTATTAGTCCTTTAGGGTAACTCTAATATCTCCGCTCCTTAGGTATTGGACTATAATAGCGTTATAGACTTTCTTATAAATCCCTATATGGACTTCTATTTCTGATTATCCCCTAAGCCCCTCTGCTTTTTCTATATTTGGTTATATTATGATTATATACCCAGTTGTTATCTTAAGGGGGTTAGGTTCCCTATGCTATAAAAGCGCAGCTATAGCGGCTTAAGTAGAGTTCGCTAGTAAGGAGGGATTTTATTTATTTTTAATTTTACTTAGCCGTTAGAGGATTTAATTAAGGGTTTGCTAGAGGGGCGCCTAAGGGACACTAGACTGGCGGAGCCATTCTGCTAGCTATATTAGTTTATTATAGCTAATAGTTACTCCCCTATAATTACGGATACTAGACGCGTCTAATAGGCTTTATATTTTATTAAATGCCTTCTTAATAGAGGTATTTCCGCTTTATAGTATAGTATTCGCCTATTCTTATTGTGGAGGGCTATTACTAGGCGTAGTTCTGGCGGTTGCGCGTAAGTGTAAACCACTATTATTTAACATATGCCTCCCCTATAATATAGGTATCTTAAGGGGATTCTCTAGGTATTTTTTTAGGGTTCTTTTTAGTTAGTTTTGGTCTTTTTAGGCTAGGTGCAGTAAGGGCTCTAAGTTGTTTATAAATTAATTATAGATCTTATTACCCCCTCTAAAATTTAATATTAAGAATAAATTAATCTAGTAAATTAGAGGATAATAATATAGATAAACTAGCTTTATTAGGAACTAATTAAAATAAACTAAGGTCCTATAAAGAAGCTATAAAACTACCTAATTAGCTAAATTAGCAAATGGTAATATATAGAAATTGTTAAGGATAAACTGCAAGATGTTACTTATATAAGCATTATATAATGCTTATATAAGAACACCTTAGAAGAACCCTATTAGATTATATATTATTATTATTATTATTTATTGCTTAACGTCTAATTCGGATCCCTGTTGGGCCCACGCGGACTACTCCTTATATATATATGGGGAGAAAACTCTATTTAAGAAAACCCTATAATCCGTCTCCCCGCCTTTTGGGGCTCGCTTACAAGTCGCCTACAAGTCACCAGTAATGCTCTACTACCTTACTTTTTAACCTCCTTAGGAACTACTGCTGCCGTAACAAACCTATGGACGCGCTAGTATTATACACTGTACTCTACTCCTGTAGAGTTATTAGGGGGCGCCTGTTACTTACCCCTTTGCTTTCCATTGCTATTTCCTTTGCAACCCGGAACTGGTCTAGCATATTTTGGCCAATAAGCCACCGGGTAGCCGCCTTGAGGCCTTTCTATGTTGAGAGCAGTGTATTATAGTTTTCTATGCTAGCTGCTGAGAGCATTGCTTCTCGGCCGGTGCGTAAGGGGCATAACAGTATTACGTGTTTTGGTGTCATTAGATCATATATTAGGTTATATATTAGGTCATATATTAGGTCGTATATTAGGTCAAGTATTAGGTTATACATTAGGTCGCATATTATTAATATTAGCAAGTAGAGGTAGAAGGACAATATAGTAAACAATATAGTAAACTAAGTAAAGTAGATAAACTTAATGCAATTAATAATGTCTATTTATAGGGGATTAAGTCTCTATATACCTAGTAGACCCTAATTCCGGAATGTCTATATTCTAGCTTATATTTTAATACGACCTAATATATAACCTAATATACAACCTAATATTATTATTATTATTATTATTTATTGCTTAACGTCCGATTTAGATCCCTGTTGGGCCTATGCGGACTACTCCTTATATATATATAGGGAGAAAACTCTATTTAAGAAAACCCCGTAATCCGTCTCCCCGCCTTTTAGGGCTCGCTTGCAAGTCACCTATAAGTCACCAGTGGTGCTCTACTACCTTACTTTTTAACCTCCTTAGGAATTACTGCTGCCGTAACAAACCTACGGACGCGCTAGTATTACACACTATACTTTACTCCTATAGAGTTATTAGAGGGCGCCTATTACTCGCCTCTTTGCCTTCTATTGCTATTTCCTTTGTAACCCAGAACTGGTCTAGCATATTTTAGCCAATAAGCCACCGGGTAGCCGCCTTAAGGTCTTTCTATATTAAGAGTAGTGTATTATAGTTTTCTATACTAGCTGCTAAGAGTATTGCTTCTCAGCCGGTATATAAGGGGCATAATAGTATTATATATTTTGGTGTCTGGCCAATCTTTTAGTCCTATTATTCCTGTCCTTAAAAGTATTGCTATTGTATTTTCTGCCTTTGTTAGGCCCTCTTGGAGCCCTTAGGTATTTACCCCCCATAGTATTACCCATGCTATAGCTTGGGTTCCCCTTACCTAAATCTGCCTCTATACCTTTAACTCCTATTTGTCTCTCTAGCGTCGGTCCAACTAGTATTATATTACGGTAGATGGTTTTCTAGTACTCTTTTATACTTTACTTTAGCTCCTTTCTCTCCCTTACTATTGTCTTTACTGGCCTCTTATACGTTTCCCTTCCTCCTCTATATAGGCCTGGGCCCTAGTGCTGTACTATTCTTCTTCTACTTTCTCTATCTGTTTTTCTAATTGTTTTTCTAATATATCTTCCCTACTTTAGGGTTATTGGTTCCTTCTCCTATAGGGTACCCTAGGGTCCCTCTATAGTTTGTTTAGGCGTGTCTTAATATACTTTATAACATTAGAGTTACGTTTCTTTTGCACCCTTTATATTACATCGGCTTTAATATATAGTTATAGGGGGGGAATATTGGCTTCCTTTTTAAGCAGTGCTGTAGCCGTTCGCTTATACCCGCCTGTTATACTCCTAAGGTTAGTCCTTTAGGGTAACTCTAATGTCTCCACTCCTAAGGTGTTGGACTGTAATAGTGTTATGGACCTCCTTATAAATCTCTATAAGAACTTCTGTTTTTAATTGTTCCCTAAGTTTCTCTACCTTTTCTATATTTGGTTATATTGTGATTATATACCCGGTTATTGTCTTTAGGGGGGTAGGTTCCCTATACTATAGAAGCGCAGCTATAGCGGCCTAGGTGCGGTTTGCCTATAGGGAAAGGTTTTGTTTATCTTCGATTTTGTTTAGCCATTGGAGGATTTAATTAAGGGTTTATTAAAGGGGCGCCTAAGGTTTACTAGACTGGAGCCATTCTGCTAGCTGTATTAGTTTGTAATAGCTAATAGATACTCCCCTATAGTTCTAGATACTAGACGCGTCTAATAGGCTTTATCTTTTATTAGATGCCTTTTTAATTAGGGTATTTCCGCTTTCTAGTATGGTATTCGCCCGTCCTTATTATTATTGTGGGGGGCTGTTGTTAGGTATAGGTCTGGCGGTTACGCGTAACTATGTACCACCATTGTTCTACCTATGCCTCCTCTGTGATGCATGCATCTTAGGGGATTATTAGGGTGTTTTTTAGGGTTCTTTTGGTTGGTTTGGTCTTTTTAGGCTGGGTGCAGCAAGAGCTCTAAAAAGTTATAACCTAATATATAACCTAATATACGACCTAATATATAATCTAATATATAACCTAATAGGGTTCTTCTAGGGTGTTCCTATATAAGTATTATATAATACTTATATAAGCAACATCTCGTAGTCCATCTTTAACACATATTAGGTCAAGTATTAGATAATATATTAGGTAATATATTAGAATATAAGCTAGAATATAGACGTTCTAGAACTAGGGTCTTCTAGGTATATAGAGACTTAATCCCCTATAGATAGATATTATTAATTATATTAAGTTTATCTAGTTTACTTACTTTACTACCTTATTTACTATATCGTCCTTTAACCTCCACTTATTAACTTAATAGAAATTAATTAACTTAAAAAATAAAGGACTTAAAAAATTGTTAATTTATTACCTAATAGAAAGGCTCTAAAAACTTAATAAATTAAAATAATTAAATAATTAAATATAAAGCCAGATAGGTAGTAAGAGGCTTTAGTTAGTAATATGGTATAAATTATAAAGAAATATTCGCAAATACTTGCCGCCCAGAGGTATATAAAATGCTACTATATTTAGTAGCTTACTATAACTGGGAAATGGTTTAATAGGACTTTAAAAACGTGTTTATATATGCTAATATAGATAAGGAGCTATATATAGAACAACTAAAAGGTGTTACTATAATACTAAATAAAGTATATAAATTAAATAAAGCTCTATATGGCCTAAAACAATTATTAAGATAATGGTATAACCACCTAGCAAATAACCTTAAAAAAGAAGGATTTTATCCTATCTATACAGATTAGGTAGTATTTAAAAATAATATACTAGGCATTATAATAATCTGCCATATAGATAATCTACTAGTATTTGGCCTAAATATAGAATAAATAAATAAAATCTAAATAAAACTAGCAAAATATATAGAATTAATAAGTTTAGGACCAGTTTCCTATTTTCTAAGTATAGAAATTACTAGAGATCGCAAAAATAAGGTTATAAAATTAAACTAAAAGAAATATACCCAGAATATCTTATAAAGGTTTAATAAACAAAATCTAAATCTAGTATCTGCCCCTAGAATTATTGGCTTAAAAATAGAAAAGAATATAGAACAGGCCTCTCCTAATAATATAAAATAACATTAAAAAGAAGTAGGAGGCCTAATATAGCCTATAATGTAAATACTTGTACTAGATTTATGTTAAATATAAATAAAATATACTACCAGGCACTAAATCAAATTTGGAAATACCTAAATTATACCCCTATTTTAGAAATAGCCTATTCTAAATAATTAAAACCTTATATTTTAGGTTATTGCAATTTAAATTAGGGGGAGTAATATAATAGGTTGAAAATTAACTAGCGTATACTATTTGTTAAAGATGGACTACGAGATGTTGCTTATGTAAGCATTATGTAATGCTTATATAGGAACACCCTGGAAGAACCCTGTTAGGTCGTATATCAGATTGTATATTAGATCGTGTATTAGGTTATGTATTAGGTCGTATATTAGGTTGTGTATCAGGTTGTATATCAGGTCGTGTATCAGGTCGTGTATTAGGTCGTGTATTAGGTTGTGTATTAGGTCGTGTATTAGGTCGTGTACCAGGTCATGTACTAGGTCGTGCATTAGGTCGTGTATTAGGTCGTATTAGAATACGAGCCGGAACGTAGACATTCCGGAACTAGGGTCTTCTAGGTATATAGAGACTCGATCCCCCGTAGATAGACATTATCCATTGCATTAAGTTCATCCATATTACTTACTTCACTACATCGTTCACCGTGTCGTCCTCCTACCTCCGCTTACCCATATTAACACATTATACTCTTTTGTAGTTATAAGGAGAATATTTTATTTTCCTTTACTTCTATTTATAGACACTAAAGCTAGCTTTTCTACTTACAGTTTTAATATAAATAAATTATTAACTTTATTTTATATAGAGAAGGTATCTAGAGGTTAGTCCTTTTTATCTATAATTAGGACTAGCTTCCTTTCTTATAGCTACTTTTTTATATATATATATTTTTTTATATCCGTTGTATTATACTATGTACAATACTGCGCATGCAGCCTCTAGGCTATAGCGCTATAGTTCTATATACATGAATCCTTTCTAGGCAGCTTAACATGTACTAGTAGCTAAGTGGACACTCTGGCCCGTTTTTAAAGTGCTAGGGGAGCTCTAGCACTATTGGTGTTTTTCGTTCTGGTATTTTGCTTACTATGGTCCAGTTTATACCAAGAAAACCGCACTAAGGAAATCCTGGCTCTTTTATCTATTTCTGCCGTATTCTGCCATTTCTAGAGTAGAAAAAGCGCTCTAAAAGATAGATTTTTGTTTTCTATAGTTTTGCATATAAGAATAAGAGGAACAACATAGCTTACTAGCTTGGAAATAGCTACCAATTACCCCTATATAACTGTTTATTCTGTACCCTATCTCTCCTCCTTGCTAAAGAAAAGGGTAGGGAATTAGTAATTAGTAGGTACTCTCCCCAAAAGTAACCTACTAATGGTATTTTATAAGGGCGAACCTCGTTACG
>Ga0307507_10007059_pt1 | contig 16629 bp, 2 predicted proteins | sample 7_EM_MG_FD_207223 | JGI IMG/M metagenome (GOLD analysis project Ga0307507, IMG submission 207223) | Populus trichocarpa ectomycorrhiza microbial communities from riparian zone in the Pacific Northwest, United States - 7_EM | ecosystem: Host-associated > Plants > Roots > Unclassified | place...
ACACCACAGAGTCGCAACGACAGCGCGCTGCACGCGCTGCGACGACTCTCTTCCATCGCCTCTGCACTTGGCCATCAAAAGGAACGATTTCCTAATGATATTTCCACCCGCGGCGACGTGGACGCGTGCAGTAGGGCTTCGCGGGCCGGAATATTAATATTATAGTCTTGCTAAGATTAAGCGTTAGATTATATAAAGGTTATTAAAATAGAATATTAATAAACCTTATTTTAACCTCTATATTAACTAAACTAACCTTAAAGAAGTATATACTGATTTATGTAAGTTATACTTATTTATAACACCTTCTTAGGAAGATCCTTTTTATACTTTATAACGATATATAAAAAGGAGAAGGAGACACTATAAATACTTAAAGATTTTATCTAATAGGTTTATTTTAGACATAACCTTAAAGTTAACGCTATTAGATTAGATAATAAGCTAAGGAGAAAAAGAACCCTTAAATAGCTATAGACCTAAGGGATTATATTTAAGCCTTTAGCGCTATATACTTAAGCTTAGAATAGTACCGCCAAACACTTTAGGGGTATAATTATTAAGGGAGCATAAGTAATAAGAATTATTATCAATCTACTATATATTCTATAGAACGAGATAGTTAACTATATAGTCTACCTTTAAGATTAAACGCTATGGAAAAGTAATAGATAGAAATTACTATATAAGAGGTTTTATACCTTCCTAGCTAATAGGAGATTAAGAAAACTATAACTAGCGTACTTAAAAGCCTATAGCTATAGGGCGTATGTAATAATATTAGATGCCTAGCTAAAAAAAAGGCTAAATAAGCTAGATCTATAAGCCTATATTAGCTACCTTATTGGCTATAACTTTACCAATATCTATAGGATCTAGATCCTATATAAGGGTATCGTTATTTCTACTAGGGATATTATCTTTAACGAAAAGATATTCTTTAATAATAAGTAAATGGATATCTTAAAGGATTTATACACTAAATTAGATATACTAATTAAGAAGATCTAACTCCCTAATACCCTAACTAAAAACAAGGTTCTTCTAGAAGATAATAAAGAAGTATTTAAACCATTAATTTAAGAGAAAGACAATAATATTAATAATAAACTAGTTTAGACCTTTAATAAGTTAGTAGATCTTAAGCTTATAAGAGCTCTTAAAGATATATATTATATACTACCTCTAATAAAAGAAGATAAAGAATCTCTATATGCCCTTTACATTAATTATCCTATAATTTTAGTTTAAGATACTAATTAAGACATCGCTTATTAAGTAGGAGATGTGTTTAACGCTTAAGGGATGTTTAACAACTTAGTTAAAGATATATTTAAAAAAAGCCGGCGATTATAGGTTTAAAGGCTTTATTACTAAAAGGATTACTTTAGCCTATTATAGCGCCTTCTTAGTAGGAAGGAAGTTTAACCTTAATAGTTAACTTAATAATAGTAAGCTAAAATTAGGTAGAATATATAATATTAGATTATATTGGAAGAACTTACCTCCTCTACTTTAGTTAATTAAGGACCTTAATATATATCCTCTTTAAGATTAGTTTTAAGAAGCTTAATAAGCCCACCTCTAATCCTATTATTAAATAAGGTTATTTTAAGAAACAAATAAGAAGTATATAAAGGAATAGTAGATCTTTAGCTTAATATAGGTGTTTGTCTATAAGATAGACAAATATAGATTTCTCTAAAAATATAAGGTATGCTTAGTAGTATATGGAAATTAATAGGTCCTAGGAGATCTACCTATAAGAGCTACTATATTAGTAAGTATAACCTTTTAGACCCTAATAGTAATTACCATAAAATTTAATCTAAAGACAATATAAATAGATATAGTTAATATGTTTATCTATTGTGATTTTAATAAAGTTATCTATATAAAGCTACTATTAGGATTTAATAACGGAAAAAAAGATAAAGTATTATACTTAAAAAAAGCCCTTTATGGACTATAATAATTACTACTATTATAGCAGAAGAATCTTATAAGCTTGCTAATAGAATTAGGTTTTAAAAAGGTACCCTAGGAGCCGTATATTATACTAAAAGGTAGAATAGTTATCTTCTTCTATATTAATAATATTATATTTACTACTAGAAGATAAATAAAAAGAAATCTTAAGAAGTAATTAAGGAGCTAAGTAAGAAATATTAGATAAGTACCCTTAGTAAGCTAAAATAGTTTCTAGAAATCTATATACTATATAATTATAGCTAAAGGCTCCTATAACTATTCTAGGAAGCCTATATTAAAAAATAGCTAAGATAGATCTTAAAGGGCGTCTTCTAGATACTCCTATAGTAGAATTAAAACTCTTCCCTACTAATTACTAATTAATTTATCTAACGCGTCTATCCTCTAATATAGACCTATTAGTCCATTTAATATCCCTTCTAGCTTTTATAATACTATATTAGAGAAAAATAGGTTTAGTACTCTATATAGCCACTATAACGCGTCCAGATATTACTTTTATAGTATTATAGCTAGTAAGGTTTAATTAAAACCTAAGCTAAGAGTACTATTAAGCGGTAAATAGAGTAATCTAGTACCTATATAGTATAAGAAGTAGAGCAATCTACTATAGAGGAGATAAGAAAGGAATAAATGGTAAAGGGAAAGGAAAAGATAAAGAAGTATATAATAAAGGATAAGAAAATAGAAGAAATAGTAGAAGTAAAGTATAATTATTTATCTGTGCTAGTAATATATTATTTATAGATAACTCTATTAATAAAAAGAGCTTATAAAAATATATTACAAAGCCATTTAGGGGACTAATTACCTAGAGAGTAAATAAGTAGGGTATAGTTATAACGTTAAGTATATAAGCTAAGTTATTAGCCCTATTATAGATAGTAAAGGAAGCTATCTTTATTAGTAGACTATTTAAAGTAATAATGTTAAGGCTAAATAAGCCCTTAATTATTAAATGTAATAATACCAAGATACTTTAACTAATTATAGAAGATATAGTAAAGCTAATTACAAAGCTTTAATATATTAATATCTATTAATACTAGCTATATTAGAAATACGTAATAAAATAAGTACTATTTTAATAGATAGTAATAAAGGAGATAATTGCTAATAGACTTATAAAGGCCCTACCTAAGTAGAGGTTTTAAAGCTTTATTAATATAATTAGAATAGTAGATATTTTTATAAAATGTATATAGAGCAGTTTATTAACAAAATGGGTTAATTAATTAATAATCTTAACTTAATCATTAATTGATATGTCTTAAGCCCCTAGGACTTTAAGTTATAAAGAGACTTTATAGTACACGGGCTCCATATATATAACTTATACATATAACCCCCGCCTTTAGAGAATACAAATTATCTAACACCCCCCCTTAGCTTTAAGCTCTTTAAGGTTAAAGCTAACTACCTTCTTGTGTCTGTTAATAAGTTAATTAAACTATAATCTTATCTAAATCCTTCCATCTTGCTCTAATATTGTCTCTTAGGTCCTCTAGTTACTTCTCCTTAGCTAGCCGTTCCTTAATATCCACTATTCCAATTATATTAACAAAGCTTTAAAACCTCTACTTAGGTAGGGCCTTTATAAGTCTATTAGCAATTATTTTCTTTATTACTGTCTATTAAAATAGTACTTATTTCCTTATATATTCCTAATATAGCTAGTGTTAATAAATATTAATATATTAGAGCTTTATAATTAGCTTTACTATATCTTCTATAATTAGTTAAAGTATCTTAGTATTATTACATTTAATAATTAAGGGCTTATTTAGCCTTAATATTATTACTTTAAATAGCCTACTAATAAAGATAGCCTTTTTTACTGTCTAAGATAGAGCTAATAACTTAGCTTCTATGCTTAACGTTATTACTATACCCTACTTATTTACTCTTTAGGCAATTAGTCCCCTAAATAGCTTTATAATATATCCTTATAAGCTCTTTCTATTAATAAAGTTGTTTATAAATAATGCATTGCTAGCACAGATAAATAATTAAGCTTTACTTCTACTATCTCTACTATCTTATCCTTTATTATATATTTCTTTATCTCTCTCTACCATTTATTCCTTAAGACAATATGTTTGCCATTTAAATCTAAATACGTTAATATGCTAGTTAAGGGGTGTTAGGGTAAACCTATTGTCTTATATAAAGATCTTATTAATAAATCCTATGCCGCTAGCTCCTGTGTTAATTAGGACTTAAGTATTAGCCTATTAACTTTTTACCAAAAATAGTAGTTAACGGTTATACTACAATCCTAAGAGTTAGGTTTTGTAATATCTAATGCATTTAATAAGATTCTATAACATAGCTGTCCTAAAGAGCGACTTAACTTTAGGATATACCTTTTAGTAGTAAGCGGGAAGGGGTTCCTATAGAATATTGGTTATAACTTTATTCTTATAAGTGGTGCTTACTAGATATAGAGTTAGAGCTAAATAAAGATTGGGGTTAGTAGCTAGAAGATTAGTGCAGTAAATAGCTGCTAGCGTTAACTGTTTATAGATCCTTTTAAAAGTGGGCGGAGTAGTAGTTAGAGAGGTGGGAGCTACTTCTATATTTAAAGCAGAGGCCTAGCCTAGTGCATTATTCTTATTTAGAGGACCCTAGTAGGGCTTATTCTAGGGTCCCAGTGTTAATATCTATGGCGTTAGGGTGCTTAGGTTAGGATAATAACTTAATGGATGTTTATGGGGTTGTTATATTATATTAAGGAGCGGACTTCAGTGTTAGGCGTAATATATTATTGTACCATTTATTAATAACGTTTATATAGGCGTTAAGGGCTCCTAATAGGTCTATACTAATTAGGGAGGTTTTTAGTTTAGGGCTTAGAGATTTAATAAAGCTATTAATTAGTGCAGAGTTATTCTAGCCTATTTCCTTTACGTAATAATTAAATTTAGAGAAGTATACTAGGAAACTTTTCTTTTCTTAAGTTATGTGGTTTATCTTCCTTTAAGCAGTAGCTTAGCGGTTTAGGTCACTGTATATAGCTTTAAGAAGTATAACTAGGCTTTATACTAGGTTTAGCTAAAAAGGTTTAATAAGGTTAGCTGCGTCTCCTCCTAGTCAACTTAGGGCGTAGTAGAGTTGGTTAGCTTTAGTTAGGTAATGGTTAGTATTACTAGTTAGCTTATTCTTAAGCCGGCTTAAGAATAACTAAAGCTCTTATTGTTTACTAGTAAATACTAGAGGGTTTAGTAGTTTTTTAGATTATTATAACGCAGTAGTTAGTTCTACCAGTGGGATAACTATTACTAGTTTAGGGCTTGCGTTCCGCGTATTAGCTTCTAATAATAGCGATTAGTCTTAAGGGCTTAGCTTAGGCGTCTTAAGGGTACGGATTTCTTCTTGGAGGGCCTTAATTGTTTTTTAATGCTATGCTTCTTGTTTAGCTTACTATTAAGCTATAGCAGCTTAGTTTTATGTAAGGGTGTCTATAAAAGACTTTTATATATCTACTAATTGTTTCTAAAGTGCAGATATAATGTTAGCGGCTATTATAGAGGCTTTAAGGTCGTTCTGTATTTTAAATAGGGCAGGGCGGAGTATAGGTTTTTAAGGGTTTAACGTAATATAGTGTCACAGAGTAAGTATAAGTGGTAATAATATATAGCGAAGTAGATATTATTAAGCTATATATATAAACTGTATAATAAAGTTAAGACGTTGCGTAAGGAGAGAAGGTAAGGAAACGGGAAGAAAGGGTATATATTGTTAGTTTAGTTGCTTAGTCAATATATATACGGAGTAGAATAGGATTCGAGTAGCGGTCCTAGCAGAACTTAGTAGGATTTGGTGGACTTTGCAGAATATGGCAGAATACGGCAAATTGCCATAGATTGCCGGCAGATTGCCATTAGATTGTCGTCTCGCGGTCGGTCTCTTCTTACTGCGTTGGTGGAAACAGGTGGACACAGGTGGACGTGTGTAAGGTGTCACGGAGATGTCCCGTGATAAGGGGCCTATAGGAGAACACTACACGCCGTGCTAAAACGCGAAGTAGTAGTTCTACTACTAAACCTATATATTAACTTAACTATAATATAGAGAGCAGTTATCCCTTCAACCGCTGGCGTCTAACGCCAAGGCCGCACGGACAGTAATACCATAATGGCAGCTATACAGAAGAGTCTCTGATTGGCTAAGATCCTTATCAATAACGTTAGACCCAACTTAGCGGTTAAAGGGATAGTATAAGGCCACCTAGTAGAAAAAAATATACATTAAATACTAAAACGTATACGAGAAACGAGACATAAAAAGCGAGGGCGACTTAAAGAGATAATACGCCTAAATATACTAGCTAGGAGGCCCTCTACCTATAAGTAGTAGAGAGAGAAAAAGAAATACAGGAACTACTAGCTTACTAGGCAGAGACCTAATGCTATACTAATAGAGCGCTATAATGGCGATAGAGGATAGGAGGCCACTAATATAGATAGAGATTTACTATAATAATCGCAAGATAGGTAGATCTTAAATAGAAGAGACAATAGAAAGAGGTAGCGAAAATATAAGACGCAGCTATATAGAACACCCTATAGTTAATACTAACTCTCCCCTTATATAAAGGACTAATAAAGGCGGAATCTATAGCCGCCTTCCTATTACAGACGGAGGTCCTAGGTCTAAATATATAGCTAACAAGTATCTATATTTTAAATACCTTACCCTAATATATATATAGGTAGCCTGTTTAGTTAGTACACTATATACTACTATTCTATAGCTACTACTTAGCAAGGGACTAGTTACTCGCCAGCGTAGATATAAATAAAATTACCTAGATACTCTCTATAAATAGAGACCTATAGATAGTAGCAAAATAGCTTATAAGTTAAGGAATCCTCTAATAGTTCTAAATAGCACACGAGATCTAACAGGAGGACACTAAAGGATATACCCTATTCCAGCCCCTTAAGGACTAGACATCCCCACCTAGCTATAGGCGGCTTACTAGCGAATTGCTAGGCCCTTCTACTACCTCCCCCCCTAGATCTTCTAATATACCTAGAAAGTATAGTATATAAGGCAGACTAAAAGATATAAAGATATACGTGCTAGGCAAAGCGGAACGTATAAGATTAGCTAAAAGGAATTACCTAGGGTTTTCCCCTTAAGGGGATTTTTCCTATATAGGAATGTAGAAGCCTATATAGACCTAAAAAGGGACTATATTGGGCAATAAATAGAATTAATAATAATAATACATATAAGGATTAAATCATATATTTATCTTTACTTATTCTTAAATAGTGGAAGATCTATAATAAAGTCTATAGCGTAGTACTACTATAGCTTACTAGTAAAAAAAACCAATTTAAATAAACCCTATACCTTATACCCACGGATTTTATACACTTAATACTTCCTATAATAGCTAATATACTCCTTTCCTTCCTATTTAAGCTTTTGCTAATAGTATTTATATTAAAGTAATTCACCTATTTTTACTAGACTATAGTAGTTACCTAAAGGATTATTGTAGGTTTTTATAGAGATTTTCTATTATATATTTACTTCTTATAGTATCTAAACCTTACTATTTCTATATAGTAGGCTTATTAGATCTAGTTTTTAATAATAGCACTTATAGCTTCTTTTTTACTACATTTCTAGTCTACTTGTATATTAAAGAAAGTATAAGAGGTGTCTTTCTATTGTATTATATAGATAAGATCTATTAACCATCTAGATAGTTTTTAAGTAAAAGCTATTTTATCTTATACTGCTCTAACTATAAGACTAAAGAGTACTATAGATCTTATAACTCTTTAGTACGTATATATTAGGAAGGCCGTTATAAGGTTAAAGCTTTTTAGTTATTATAGGGTTCCGAGTTCTAATTACTCTATAATATTACTATTAGTTTAAGGGGATTTCTTAGTAATTAGAAACGTCTTATCTAAGTATATTTAGACCCTTATTAGTAATAGACTAAGTACTAGCTTAAATATTACTAGAAGTTAATAGGGTTTATACTATCTAAAAATTAATATATAGAGCTATAGATGGTTAAGTATCCTATATTTTAAGCTTATTCTATAATATAGAAAGTAAGATATCTATTATCTATTGTTTATCTTTTATTTTAAAGTCTTCAGTATAACCTAGCTATTATAACGGTTTATTAATAGAGTTTTTCTCCTCTAGTTTATATTTAATCTTAAAACTTAATTATATAAGCTCCTCTACCTATTTACTTTATTAAGGTATATAAGTTCCTTTATGGTTATAAAGTAGTATAGATTATAATAATCTAATAGTATATAGGTGGTATAGCTTGCATGCTTAGGGTAGTATTACTACTATTTAAAGCAGTTAACTATAGCTAGCAGTTCCTTATTATAGGTATAATATTTAACTTTAGGCTACTAAAATTTCCCACTATAGAATACTACTAGTCTTTAGTAAAGTTAGGTAGTATTTAGATTCTTATTAGGATATAGTAAAATACTAATAAGGGTGAAATTTAATATATTAATAATAAGTATTAGTAGCTAATCTTAGTTAAAATACTATTATAGATCGACTAAACAGTTGCAAATAAACTTGATTGCTAGCTATTAAGCGTGCTAAGTACATTGACACGTAATAGTTTAAGACGTTTAACAAGGAATAGAAACAGGTTTAGGTTAATGGGTTAAAATATAGGGGCTGCGGTAGTACGTGCGTATATGTTATGTGACAAATGTAAGCACGGGTCAGGAACGTAAGAACGAGTAACTCCCGTAACAAATGCTGTAGTAATAAGGTTTTTATAAACTTTATATATAGTTTTTAATAGGCTTCCTAAACCTTTTTAGACTATATCTATAGTATATACTATTTAGTTAATCCCTTTTTAGTTTTCTTTCTCTTAATCTTTAAACCTTTTACTTTTTAGACTAGGTCTTAAGAAGATTTTATAATATAGTTAAATAAGTACTAGGTAATATTTAAGTAGTTATAAATAAAACGTCTATAGAAGTTAGTAAAGCCTAAAAACACTTGATTATCCTAGTAGCTCTTTAGCTCTAGCTACTCTTAGATCGTCTATACCTATATTATATCTATAACTACCTCTACTTACCTCTTTTTTTCTTCTCTACCTCTATATACTTCTTTCTATTCCTTCTCCTTTAGTCTTATCTACTTATTTCCTCTTAAAACTACCTTTATTATATTCTTTTAGCATTATATTAACGTTAAGCTTTTGTATTTTTAACATGTAAATATACTATAGCTCTAAGGAGCTCTTAGAGTAGGATAATTTACTAGCTAGATAGAGTGGATCTAAGGCTAGATCTACTTCAGCCTATTTTAAAAATATCACTAAGCGTTACGAGGTGGTTGTGGACATTCGTGGTCTGCCTGAATTGGCCGTGTATGATAGTACGTTATTAATTTTGATCGGGTTTATATAGATGACTGTACCGACCTTATAATTTCTAGTACGGGCCAATACGAAAGATGATGGGATTGGTTAAGATAACGGAAAATTTAAAGAAGACCAACTAAACGATTGGAAGATGTTCACATTGGCAGCGAATTGGTTGTACATGGAGATGGTGCCTGGCCTCTTTGTAATAGCCAATTACCACTCCGCTGACGACTTTTAAAGAAAGACAAAGCCAAGTGAGGGCGTATCTATATTAGAATTTTGGAGTTCCATGATTTCAACACATTCTTCCATAGTAGGAAGGTCTCCTTATCTCGACCTCGCGCTTTTAATATGCAAGCCAAGTTATTCATACTGGTTGGCGTATCTAGATACTCCGCGCCCAGAACCCTCTTTACGAGTCTCCATCATTGCGCAACAGGCATTCCGCCTCCTTCCATTTCCTTTTATCCCAAAACGTCGACGTTAGGTTGCCCATGCTAGTCAGTGGGTCTAGATGCTCCGCGCTGAGCACCTCTTTTTTGCATTTCGCTTAGACGGCACTGCAACGCTATGTTGGAAGCAATTTGCAACATTGGTTGGCATTTTTTATTTGTGCAAGTGTAGCGTAGCGCACAGTCGTAACAATAAGTAACCCTGAACGTGTCTGAGCATATTACTGAAGCTTTGACTCAGTGCTACCCTACATTTCCAAATTTTATCTCTTCCGTATCTAGATCAACTTTCGCTCGAACGACCCTATTATCCAACAAGCTAGAGCTTAAAATATCTGCTCTTACAGGCGCACGCAGTGTCATATCAATCTTCCCATCCTCCTCGACCCTCAACAGATGCGTCCCACATATGAGATCCGTCATGGTCAGATATGCCATTGGTTTAAGAGCAGACCCTCCAGCCTGAAATTTTGCTAGAACCAATACTCCGTTTAAGGATTCTCGAGCAACAACGTACGATTGCACTGTGTCTTCATCGTATGCTGGACAGATTGTCCATAAGAACATAGGCTTCTTCGTTTCTGGCTCGAAGCTGCTCTGGACATAGATATTTACAACGATGAAATTCTTTTTCTTGAGATCCTCAGTGGCGGCGCTTTCTAGGAATTTGATGATATCGACTCGCACATCAGTGAAAACGGTAGCCATCATCGTATCTGCATAAATGTCGGGGCCGCTCATTGTCATGCTGAATTGACCCATGACCGTCGTGAAATCTTGAAGTCCTGTAATGCTCTCAACTCTGGCCGCTGGCAACTTCCTGAAGGTTATAGCTGTTTGGTCAGCAAGGATCGTTAATGGCGCTGGCTGCATGGCTGCTGATCGAAAATGAATGAGTGTGTCGGTACGTCCGGTCAGGACGGGTAGACCATGAAAATAAGCCGAATTCGTTGCATTACACTGCTTATGGGGTGATGCGTAGTCCAGGAACATAGTATCTACTGCCATATCTGTTGTATTGACGTTGAAACAGTAGATCTTCAAGTTGCGCTTCCGCAAAACTTTGAGTACTTTCTGGAGAGCAACTGAAAATGAATCGTCGGACTTGTAGTCGTACGCCAGGTTGCACATAGACGCCCAGCTGGCAACAAGATCTGCCTCAAAACGAGCTTCTCTCCTGCTCACACCCAGTGCGTGCCAAGCCCCTAAGAGCTGTTCAATGAATTTTTGATCTGGATCAATTTTCAAATCTGGTTTAAGGTGGATTATTTGTTGGAGTGGTGGCTCGCGCTCAAATCTTGCGGGATAGACTCGGCGCAAGCCGAGAGCTTTCCCAAAATCGAAAGATGCTAATAGTATGCCCATTCGCGCCTCTTCTTCCTCCATCATGTCCGCGGGATAGAATGACTGCTCATCTGGAAATAAGCGTTTGATAGTATTGAATTTCGTAGTCACTAATCCCCGCGAGTAGCCGAAGTCAATCACACTGTACTGATGCTGGTGCAGCTTATACGCCGCCATAAGAGTTGCCGCGTGTAAAATGACGTACTTGACGCCAATCATATTTCCAGAGAAGAAATTTTTATCGAGAGAGATTGTCACGTTCGGAGCCAGAGCCCATTCCTGGAAAGTCCATGCGCGTCGCCAGTAAGTCCATTTGTGGAGATTTTGTTCGAACTCGTCTATTAGAGCATTGAAAACTCGACATATTAGAGTTAATCGATCATCTTTCTGAAGCAACTGGGGAATAGATTTGGCAAGTTGACTGTTGTTAAGGTAGCTAGCCGCATGAGCTAGATACGAAAGAAGCCGATATGCTCTTTCATCACTCTTAGGTAACAACACAATGACTGACCAGGCATTTTCGTATATATCGTCCATAGCCGAGAGAAGAGTCTGTTTCTGGTTCTCATCCGATTGGTCGATGGATAGAGCATCCAGCCACAAGCATTCACCGGATTTGTTAATAAGGCGCATCAGTCGACGGAACTTCTCCGGGCTTTCCATAGGAACATAGGTAGTCTTGTTACACTTGGAGCAGATGAGAGGCAGATCCCTAGTCTGGCCCCAAACGTAAGAAACCGCATGATAATACTTGGATTTTGGATTGCCAACGACGACCTTGGTCTCCCATGATTTCCACGTAAATTGGTAGAATTCCGAGCAATGCTTGCAAGTGTCGAGCCGCAATTTTTCATCTCTTGCTGTTACTTCGTCGCCCATGATGTAATTCTTGTCTTCCTCAGGTATATCGTCGGCAGCGCAGCCATCGATCATTCCATTCAAGTGAAGCTTGAGAGCGCAGAAATATTGCCTAACAGTAGCGGTAGCCTGGTCGGTCTTTGAGCCAAGAACTGACTCCACGATATCTGCCATTCTGCGTCTGATGGCCCTTTTCGGTAACACGTAGTTGTGCGTAGTCTGCAGGTTGTACGAGAACCAGTCAAGCTTGGAGTAGCCAAACCGACCCTCTTCCCCCAGTAGGATGTCAAAGTTAACGTGGGACCCCAGGAAGCGAGACACCCCCCCAAGCGAGACACTCTTTATCTTCAAATTACCCCCCCCCCCTAATAAATAATATAATAATAAAAATTAATAATATAATTATTTGATATATAAAAATTGAAAATATATATCTATTTAAGTTTTAATAATCTTATTAACTTTATATTAAAAATAGTAATAAATAAGCTATTTACTATTTAAAAGTTAGTATTTTTATATTTTTTATATTTTCTACATATCTATATACATATAATAAATAACTTATATACATAAAATTAATGCATAATAATACTATTAATGTAAATTTTTAATAGAAACTTATATATCTATTAAATATTAAAATAAACTTATATATTATAATTATAATTATAATTATTTTTTCCATTTTTATATTTTATAATATTTCTATAAGAAAGGATCCAGGCAGCAATTAAAAACGGGCTAGAAGAGCACTGCCCGGTCTCACAACCGGGCCCCTACGCGCGACACGCATGGTCCGCACAATGCGCGGCTTTTGTTGCTAGCCAATGACGAGCAAGAAGAAAATATACAAGCAGCCATGATCCTAAAGACGAGAGACAATACAAAGACATAAGAAACCAGCTAAAGAATACCCTAAAAAAAGAAGTAAGGAATAGCTGGAGATGGTTTATAAATAAGAATACTACTAACCCGAGCCTCCCCCATAATAAAGGTCTTTGGAGGATAGCAAAATAGGCAAAAAAAAAGGTAGGACGTCTAGTAGAAGACCTACACCTTCCGCCCCTATGAAGACTAGGTAAATTACTAGCCATAAGAGACAATAATAAGAAGGCAAAGATCCTTATAGAAAGATTTTTCCCCTAACCAGCTTTAGTAGACCTTAGCGATATTATAGGCGAAGCACCAGTAACCCGCCTAAGGGTTAATAGTGACATAACAACCGAAGAAATGGCTAGAACTATTAGCCGCCTTTTAAATAATATAGCACCAGGACTAGATAGGATCCTAAATAAAGCCCTAAAGACCTGCGGACTACTAATAGCACCTTAGCTTGCAAATATAGCTAGAGTATACTTTGTAATAGGCTACTACCTAAGACTTAGAAGAGCTATAATAATATTTGTCCTATATAAAGAAGGTAAAGCAGACTACTTACTTCTAGGGAGCTACCGCCCTATTGCCTTAGAGAATACCCTTAGTAAGATCTTAGAAAGGGTAATAGCGGACTACATAGCAGACACGGCTAAGAAACACGCCCTATTACTATAAAGCTAAATAGGGGCAAGAAAGAACCGCTTAATACTATTAGCACTTACGCTACTTGCTACCACTATTAAATCTGCATGGGCGATGCGAAGGGACTTTATAGTATTAATGCTTAGCCTAGATATTAGTGGTGCCTACAACAATATACCCCATAAGCGTCTCCTATATATCCTTAGGGCAAAAGGCTTTCTAGAATAGATTATATAATTTATTTAAGGGTTTACAGGTTAAAAAGAAATATTACTGGCCTTTAGTGGATACCAAAGCCCCCCTATTATAGTTGTAATAGGAATATTATAAGGATTACCCCTCTCGCCTATACTCTTCCTTTTTTTTATAAGCAACCTACTTAACTTCTTTAAGGAAGGGGCGACCTAGGGGATAGGCTTTGTTAATAACATAAACCTAATTATATACGGGCCAATAGCCGTAAAGAATTGCAGAACACTAGAGAAAGCTTATAATACCTATATAGAATAGGTAAGATAACATAGAGTCTAATTCTTACCAGAGAAATACCAGCTAATTTATTTTATAAGAAAACGCAACTAATCTGTAGATCTCTAGTATATAATTCGCATTTAAGGCTTTAGGGGTTAACCAGTTTAGGGCCTAAGAGTATTAGAAGTATAGGTAGATAGTAAGCTCTAGTAGAGCGTATATATAGCGCAAGCGGCCTATAAGGGCCAAGCACAGTACATTATATTATCTAGGATTGTTAATTCTATATAGGGTCTATACTTTTAGAGGTCACGCCTACTATATATAGCAGTTATCTAGCCAACCATAATATATAGGTCCAGTATTTAGGCTATTGGAGAATCTAAGAAAGGCCCCCCTAAATCGCTCCTTAAACTACTCCAAAAGGTCCAAACAGCCTGCCTCTAGAGTATAATAGGCGGATATAAGCAAATAGCCACAGCACTGCTTAAGAAGGAAGCTAATATTCCCCCCCTATAACTATATATTAAAGCCGCTGTAATATAAAGGGCGTAAAAGGAACGCAACTCTAATGTTACAAAGTATATTAAGACACGCCTAAATAAACTATGGAGGGACCCTAGGGCGCCTTATAGGAGAATAAACTAATAACCCCAAAGTAGGGAAGATATATTGGAGAAACAGGTAAAGAAAGCAGAAGAAGAATAGTACTGCTTTAGGGCCCAGGCCTATATAGAGGAGGAAGGGAGACGTGTAAGAAGCCAGTAAGGATAACAGCAAGAGAGAGAAAAGAGCTAAAGTAGAGTATAAAAGAATGCTGGGAAACTATCTACCGTAATATAATACTGGCTAGACCAACGCTGGAGAGGTGTGTGGGAGTTAAAGGTATAGAGGCTAACTAAGGCAAGAGGAACCTAAGCCGTAGTATAGTTAACGCTATAGGGGGTAAACACTCTAGGGCTCCAAAAAGGCCTAACGAAGGCAGAAAATATAATGGCAACACTCTTAAGAACAGAAATAATAGGACTAAAAGACTGGCTCTACTAGGTGGGTGTCCTAATAGGTAGCCTAAGATGCAAATATGGCTGGCTAAGATAAACACTAAAATACGTAATACTGCTATGCCCCTTACGCACTAATCAAGAAGTAATGCTCTTAGTAGCTGGTATAGAGAACTATAAGACACTGCTCTTAATATAAAAAGGCCTTAAGGCGGTTACCCAGTAGCTTATTAGCTAAAATGTACTAAACCAGTTCTAGGTTATAAAGGAAATGGTAATAGAGGGCAGGGGGGCGAGCAACGGGCGCCCCCTAATAACTCTATAGTAGTAAAGTAAAGTTTACAATACTAGCGCGTCCGTAGGTTATTACGGCAGCAGTAGTTCCTAAGGAGGTCAAAAAGTAAGGTAGTAGGAGCACTATAGGTAACTCGCAGGCGCCTTATAGGCGCCTCGCAGGCGAGTCCTAAAAGGCAGGGAGATGGATTACGGGGTTTTCTTAAATAGAGTTTTCTCCCTATATATATATAAGGAGTAGTCCGCGTGGGCCTAATAGGGATCCAAATCAGACGTTAAGCAATGAATTATTATTAATATTTCTATAATAATATATATAAATTATATATGAAAATTAATGGAATTTTAAATAATTATATAATAGTATAATAGTATAATAATATTATAAATATTATAAATATTATAAAATAATACTTTTAAATAATAATTATATATATAAGTAATAAATGATATAAATAATATTACTATTATATTGCTATTATAAATATAATAATAATAATTCTTTAGAAAATAGATTGAAAAATTTAAAAAATTTAAAAACTAATATATTTTAATATAATTTTACGTAAGATTTTTAAGATTTTTAATAATATAATGTTATATATATATATAAGCAATAATAAAAAAAAAATACTATCTATATATAATTATCTATATATTACTTTATTTAAAAAATTAATATATAAAAAAAAAAATTATATATATATTATATTAAAAAGCAGTAATTCTTATAAATTATATTTTTATTAACTATTTTTACTTAATATATAATAATAATTCATTGCTTAACGTCCGATTTGGATCCCTATTAGGCCCACGCGGACTACTCCTTATATATATATAGGGAGAAAACTCTATATAAGAAAACCCCGTGATCCATCTCCCTGCCTTTTAAGACTCGCCTGCATAGCGCCTATAAGGCGCCTGTGAGTCACCTGTGGTGCTCTACTACCTTACTTTTTGATATCCTTGGGAACTACTGCTGCCGTAACAAGCCTATGGACGCGCTAGTATCGCGAACTTAACTCTACTACTATAGAGTTATTTACTTAATATATATATTATAAAAATATAAAATGTATTTGTATAATTACAGCACCTGTCGTACCGAACGCGTGCTTACGCGTACGGTACACCAACTACGCGTTTACGCGTTCGGTGCACTAACCACCCGCTTACGCGTCTAGTGCACCCCTGAAGCACTGACTAATTAGGGGGAGGTCGCATTAGTATATAGACCACGTAGTCTGCTTTAATACAAGAGACAGTCACCACCATCCCAAAGAGCATACAATACTATACGTAT